>VOFC01004380.1_pt1 | contig 84134 bp, 147 predicted proteins | sample 5384161 | NCBI WGS metagenome assembly VOFC01 (sample SAMN12384722, study PRJNA508395) | human gut metagenome | isolation source: healthy gut B | host: Homo sapiens | reverse complement strand
CTTCGTTCGAAGTTACGTATTGCTGACCGACTCAATGCCGGAACGGATGATCTCCTCGCAGATATAACCGCCGGAATTGATCGTCAGTGCAAAAGTAATACCGTACATAACACGATTGCCTGCGCTGCCGAGAAGGCCGGAACCGGAGGCTCAATGCCGATCATCGGCAGCCGTAATACACAGAGCATGATCTGTACCAGAACCGGCGTACCTCACCTGAAATCCGATCCATATATTTGCGATCCAGCGAAGCGTGATCCCTGCTCATGCGAAGGAAGCACAGGCCGCCGCCAACCAGAATACTCAGCACGCCTGCAATCGCCGAGAGAATCAGCGTATTGCGCAGACCGCCGATAAACAATGCGGAGTATCTCGACAGGGAAACCGGTCATATCCGCAAGCCAAGCGTTAAAATCCATATTTATTTCCCCTCCCTCACAGCGCCCGCTTTTTGAGTACCGGACACTGTATACAACAGAAACTGCGAAATTACTTTAATACCTTGCCAAAGGAAATTCACCAGGCGCTCGCTCTGCGGATGCTCGAACAGCATTTCCGGCGTTCCGGATTCCTGAATAACACCGTCTGCCATGAATACGACCTTGCTCGCGACCTCGCGTGCAAAGCGCATCTCATGCGTAACGATAATCATCGTCATGCCATCCTTTGCAAGATCCTTCATGACCTCAAGCACCTCGCCGACCATTTCAGGATCGAGCGCCGAAGTCGGCTCGTCGAAAAAGAATGACATCCGGCTCCATTGCAAGCGTGCGTGCAATCGCGATGCGCTGCTTCTGACCGCCGGAAAGCTGACTGGGGTAGGCATCGCGTTTATCGGACAGACCCACCTGCTTGAGGAGTTTTTCCGCAAGTGCATTCGCCTCAGCGGTCGGCATCTTGCGCAGCTTGCGCGGTCCGAGCGTGATGTTTTCGAGCACGGTCAGATGGGGAAACAGATTGAAATGCTGAAAGACCATGCCGATACGCTGCCGTACCTTATTGATGTCAACCGGACCGCGAGCAATGCTGTGACCTTCAAACTGAATATCGCCGCCCTGGATGGTTTCAAGCTGATTGATGCAGCGCAGGAGCGTGCTCTTGCCCGAGCCGGAAGGCCCGATCAGCACGGTAACCGAACCCTGCTTGATATAAAGATCGATGCCCTTTAAGACCTCAAGAAAACGCTTTGCGAAGATCAATCACCGCAATCAGCGGATCGATCTCAGCATTAAAAGCCCGTCCGGTCATGCCGTAACTCGATTCTCGCTTATTCGAAGAACGGTTTGCCGTTTTCATGTTTGTCCCTCCTCTGGAATGCCCGGTAAAAAGAAAACGACAAGAACGTTTTCCATCCGGACGTCCTTTGTCGTTGTTTGATGGGCTTATTATAGCGCTCACTCCGTCATCTGTCAACAGGGCAAATTCAATTTCGGCTTTATTACCGTTCTGCTCGAAGGATACATGGCATCCTCTTGTGATATGTGAACAAAATCGGCGCGTAACGCTTAAAAAAGCATCGGAGAGGGGCGAAAAGATTTCAATAAATGGGGTAAAACATCGTTCAAAAGAAAAAGGTTGACAATTCCATGGCGCACGAGTTACGCTGTATACAGTATACTAATTCTTATGAAAGAGGGAACTCATATATGATGTATCGCACGGAGGCAGCAGGCTGTCTTATATCTGCCGAAAACTGCTGATGGAGGCCGCGGTATTAACGCTGCATCAGGTCATACTGATGATGCTCCTGATCGCTGTCGGAATAGCTTGTGCGCGTCTCAAATGGTTTTCAGATGAAGTTGCGCAGGCGCTCAGCAGATTTCTTTTGTGGTTCGTAACACCGGCGCTTCTGATCAATGCATTCAGCCGGGACTATAATGCGGCCAAGCGTACAATCTTCTGCTGTCCGGTCTGCTCGGCATTGTATTCCATCTGCTGGCAGCAGGTATTGCGAAGCTCGCCATTCGCCGCGGCGACAAGGGAAATGTGCCGTTGCGCGCATGAGTGCGATGTACTCGAACTGCGGCTTCATGGCGTTTCCGCTCATTTCTGCGGTGCTTGAGAAATCGGCGTTTTTACGGCAGTGCATTTGTCGGTATGTTCAATCTATCCCTCTGGACACAGGGACGTGCTCTTCTGCTTGGTCGAAAGGGAATGACCATGCGGGGGCGCACTGTGCAATGCCGGCGTTCTCGGCACGATCGCAGGCTACGTGCTGTATTTCTGCCGCCTTCCGCTTCCCGGCATTGCAGGCAGTCTGGCGGCTTCTCTGGCATCGCTTAATACGCCGCTTGCCATGATCGTGATCGGCGTATTTCTTTCCCGCTGTTCGCTGCGCTCGCTGCTGTGCCGTGAAGTGCTTTGGCCGTCGCTGCTCCGTACTGCTGTTATTCCGCTATGCTATTTCGCGGTCCTCTGCATACTGCATGTCTCGCGATGGGGGAGCGCGGGCGGCTCCGTTGGGACTGTTGTCATACTCTGTGCATCCTGCCCGTCCGCTGCGAGCAGCGTGCTCATGACCGCATCTCTGGGTATGGACTCGGTCTATGGCTCACGTATTATTTTCATGACAAGCATTTTATCTGTTTTTACGATCCCAATGCTTGCGCTTCTGACCAGTTTAATCTTACTGTAATTGACAAAATGCTTGCAGGAATGTATACTGTGTGCATAGACAAACTACGGCAGGTGAAACAGCATGGCACTGAAAAACTTAAAAAAGGATCCATCTCTGACGGATAAGGCGTACAGCGCAATTAAAAGCGCGATTATGAGCAATGAATTAACTCCCGGCACCGTTCTGGCGGAGGAAAACCTCGCCTCACAGCTCGGCATCAGCCGCACACCGCTCCGTGCAGCGCTGCAGCGTCTGCAGCATGAGGAGATCGTGATGCAGAACGGAAAAACATGGTCGTAGCCGAGGTAACGGAACGGGATGTACGCGATATCTCTGTCGTGCGCATACAGCTGGAGCCGCTTGCCATCCGCCTGCTGGCGCAGAACGGCGGCATTACAGCCAAACACCTCGACCGCCTGTATCTTTGCGGCGAAAAGCAGCTGAATGCCTTGCGGAGCGGGAGACAGTGAGGCTTTTCTCGATCAGGATGCGCTGTTTCACGTTTCTCTCGCACAGCTGACCGGAAACAGCTTTCTCACAGATCTGGTAATCAAAGCAACGAAACCATCCGGCGCTTTCATACGCTTTCCGGCTCGCTGTCGTTCCATGCAGAGGAAGCTGTGCAGGGAGCATACCGTCGTGCTCGATTATCTGCGCGCGACGGCCGCTTTGACCTCGCAGAGCAGGCGCTTCGTTCGCATCTTGAGCAGGTGCAGCAGCGCATGTTTGCGAAATAACGTAATTGATCAGGCAATTTAATTTTTCAGTTGCAGTCTGCGCAAAAATGCGGTATACTATAATCATCAGAAAACAATAAAAATGATAGGAATACGGTAAGTGCCGTACTTCCATATCTCTAAACAACAGGAGGTTTATCTCATGGCTATTACGAAAAAGACCACGATCGGCGAGGTTCTCAACCTCAACATCGAGACCGCAAAGTTCTTCATGGAAATCGGCATGCACTGTCTGGGCTGCCCGGCATCTCAGGGCGAAAGCATTGAAGAGGCTTGCATGGTACACGGTACGAATGCAGACGAGCTGGTTGCCAAACTCAACGCCTTCATTGGTGAGTAAGAGGAAAGACACGAGTCGGCGGTGTATTCTGCCGGCTCTCTTTTTTTGGTTATGGAAAGTATGATTTTAACACCGCGCCTTGCCTGTATTGCAGCACTGGTGCCGCAGGGCGCGCAGCTGGCGATGTTGGAACTGATCACGGCAAGCTCCCGATCACCCTGCTGATGGAAGGGCGTATCACGCATGCAATCGGTTCAGATCTGCGCGGGCCCGCTCGATCATGCGGCGCGAAACGCCGAGGAGCATGGCGTCATCCTGCCGCTGCGGCTCGCTGCCGGTCTGGATGGCATTTCTCCCGAAGAATGTGACACAGTAACGATCGCGGGCATGGGTGGTCAGACGATTGCTGAGATATTTGCAGAATGCCCATGGACGGCCGACGGAGATCACCTGCTGCTGCTTCAGCCAATGACCATGATATATGAGCTTCGCCAATGGCTGTGGGCGCATGGCTATGCGATCGAGCGGGAAACACTGTGCAGAGAGGATCGGCGGCATTATGTCATCCTGTCTGTACGCGGCGGTGCGAAAGAATGCCTGTATCCGCGTGAAAAAATGCGCAGTTTCTCCCGCGCTGCTCGCCGCGCCGGATGCCGGAGCTTATCTGCGCCATCTGATCGAGCGGGAAACTCGCGCATTAAACGGAATGGAGCGGAGCGAATACACAGATATCGCGAAGCTTCGCAGTCAGCAGGCGCTTGTCCGTGAGCTGACCGCTGCACTGGAGGGATTGAAATGATAACTGTATCTGATGTACTTGATTTTCTGGAGGGCTTTGCACCTCCGGAGCTTGCTGAAAGCTGGGATAATGTAGGTCTGCTGTGCGGCGACCGGAGATCCGAAGTCACGAGTGTGCTCTGCGCACTCGACGCAACCGAGACTGTCGTACAGGAGGCAATCGAGCGCGGCGCTCAGCTGGTTGTTGCGCATCATCCGGCGATTTTTACATCGGTCAGTCGTGTTACAGCGATGACGACCGGCCGAATCCTGCGCCTCGCCATCCGCCATGATATTTCGATCATCTGCATGCATACGAACGCGGACTGCGCGTTCGGCGGCGTGAACGACGCCTTGGCCTCCGCACTTTTCCTGACAAATGTCGTGAACATGGAAGCAGGGGAGAACGGTATGCTCGGCCGAACAGGCGATCTGCCGCGTGAAATGCGGCCGCATGAATTTGCGCTCTACGTTAAGGAATGCCTGCGCGCCGGCGGTGTCCGCTTCTGTGACGCGGGAAAACCGATTCACCGCGTAGCAGTCGGCGGCGGCGCCTGCGGCAAGATGATGGACATGCGATCGCAAAGGGGGCCGACGCTTTTTGTAATTGGTGACTGCTCGTATGATCTGATGCAGCGTGCGCAGTCACATCGGCCTGACGCTCGTTGACGCCGGACACTTTCCGACGGAAAATCCGGTTGCGGCAGTGTTCGCCGACAAAATCAGCGAAGCCTTTCCTCAGCTGACTTCTGTCGTTTCCGAGCGTCATGCTGACTGTATTCAATTTGTTTAAGGAAGATAAAAATGCCATTAGATGCCATCTGCCTCGGAGCAGTAACTAACGAACTCAATACCGTACTGACCGGCTGTCGTATAGAGAAAGTATATCAGCCCGATCGCGATGAAATCGTTATTCAGACACGCGGACAAGGGCGGCGCGCGCCGTCTTTTAGTCTCTATTGCAGCCGGTACGCCGCGTGTGCACTTTATCGAGACCGCACGTGAAAATCCTGCCGTTCCGCCGATGTTCTGCATGTTGCTGCGCAAGCATGTGCAGGGAGCAAAAATCGCCGCAGTAACGCAGCCTGCGGTCGAACGAATGCTGAGCATCGAGCTCGATACAACAGATGAAATGGGTGTTGCCTGCAAAAACATCTGATCTGTGAATTGATGGGCAAGCATTCCAACGTTGTTCTATGCGGCGAGGATAATCGTATTATCGACGCAATGCGCCGCGTGGACGGTGACCTGTCCGGAAAGCGACAGGTGCTGCCCGGCCTGTTTTACCGTATGCCGCCCGCACAGGACAAGCACGATCCGTTTGCCGTTTCCGGTGTTGGACTTGCGGCCGCTGCCGCACAGGCGGATGGTGAGCAGACGCTCGACCGCTTTCTGCTGAATACGCTGCTCGGATTTTCTCCGCTGCTCTGCCGCGAGCTTGCCTTCCGTGCAACAGGCGATACTGCAAAACCGCTCGGCACGCTGAGTGACGAAGAGAAATCGCCTTGCAAAGGTATATGATGATTTTCTCGCTTATATTGAGGAAAAAAGATGGAAGCCGTTTCTTCTGACAAAAAGCGAGGACAGCGCTGTCTTTGATTTCACATTTCTGCCGGTCACACAGTATGAAGGCCTCATGAATGTGACGCAGTATGAGAGCTTTTCGTCTCTCCTCGCTGCATTTTTGAGAAAAAGGGAAGGGTAGAGCGCATGACGCGCCGCTCGTCCGATCTTCACAAGGCGGTAGTCAATGCGCGCGACCGGCTCGCCCGTAAGCTTTCCGCACAGAAGAAAGAGCTAGCCAGCGCCCATGACCGTGAAAAATACAAACGTACGGGTGAACTGATTACAGCAAACCTTTATCAGCTCGAAAAAAGGCATGAACAAGGCAAAGGTTATCGACTACTACAATAAAGACTGTCCGGAAGTAGAAATATCTCTTGATGTTCGGCTGACGCCTCAGCAGAACGCGCAGAAATATTTCAAACTCTATACCAAGTCCAAAACTGCGGAAGAGGTATTGACCGAACAGATCAGACAGGGAAGTATCGAGCTTGATTATCTTGAAAGCGTACTCGTTCAGCTGGGTGAAGCAGAAACCGAACGTGATCTGGCGCAGCTTCGCGAGGAACTGACGCTGTCCGGTGTTCTTTCTGCGAAACAAACACGAAATAAAAAAGGCCGGCAAAAGCCGGTACAGGCAAAGCCGTTCCATTATCGGACAACCGATGGTTTTGATATTTTCGCAGGTAAAAATAACCTTCAAAACGATCTTCTTACCCTTAAAATTGCGTTCAAGAGTGATATCTGGTTCCACACGCAAAAGATACACGGGTCTCATGTCATACTTGTAACAGACGGCAGGGAACCGACGGAGCAGGCTATGACGGAAGCAGCTATGATTGCAGCTTACCATTCCAAGGCTCGTTTGTCCTCTATGGTACCAGTCGATTATACGCAGGTTCGCCAGGTTAAAAAGCCGGCAGGTGCGAAACCAGGCATGGTAATTTATCATGTTTACCAAACTGCTTATGTAACGCCCGACGAAACCGTAATCGAGAAACTCAGAATTGAATAATATCAGCTGATACTGCCGTCCTGCCATCAGAAACAGATATGTGACCGGATTGGGGTTGTATTTGCGGCTGGCACGGCCTGTTCAGAGCCAGCCGCATCATTTATCAAGGATTGCTGTTACGCCATGTCTTGCGATTATACTTAATTAAAATTTTATATATTTCTGTTGACATTTACTCAATACTATGGTATTATAATTAAGTCGCTGATACATGTTAGATGACAACAATAATATATGGAAGGTTTCCCGAGTGGCCAAAGGGAACAGACTGTAAATCTGTCGTCTATGACTTCGGTGGTTCGAATCCACCACCTTCCACCATAAAAAGCACTTCGTTTGAAGTGCTTTTTCTTTGCCGAAACAAACCCAATTCACCGCTTACACTAGATAAGAGCGTAACGAAACTGAAGTACCCCCCAAAAAAAGTTATACCGAAATTTAATGTAGAAATTGTTCAGGCTGTTAAAAGGGGCTTGTTGTTGTGAATTGCAGGCGGCAGGCCCTTTTGCTTTTACCTTTGATTCTTCGGTTATTGCAGCAGTCCGGATACTCAATGATGCTGGATAAGCAGATACGATCTCTGATTGAATATAATGTGAAGCTATCAAGATGAACAACGGCTTTTTCTTCTTCCTGCCTACGTCCTTTCTGGCCGTTGAAAAGTGGTATGGGCAGCGCATGAAGCTGGGCAGCCAGGTGATCTGGTACCACAAGCGCATAGCCGCCCTTTACGACTCGTACGCGCTGTTTGATACGATGACGGACAGCAGCGCCGGACAGGGGGAACCGCGAAGCGGTGGGACCCGTCCCGGCGTTGCGCCTCCGTCTTCGTGCGAGAACGCGCAAACGGCCGTAGACGGCGCGTAACGCTCACAAGGATGAAAGGCAAGAGCCGATACGGCGGATTGCCTACAAACCGCACAGCACGTTCTACGGCGGCGTAACGGCAGGCGTGCGGGCAGGGGATAGCGCCGGGCACGTTTGATATACGCGCTCTAATGACAGAAAGGGGAACGTTAAATGTTAACACTATGGGACATCTTGGAGCAGTTGTGCAATGGCGGCTTCCTGGTGGAGTCTTTCCGGCCGGATGCAGCTTCGTGCGTTGGCCTGTATCGTATATTTGAGGGTTAAATCTGCTGCTGTTGACAGAATTGTCCATGTCTGGAACGGCGGTTCTGATGCTCTCTGTTCGGTTCAGAAATTCTGGATTGGTCATAGTCCTTCGGTGTGTTCGCAGAACTACACATTGCAGGCGAGTACCGGCGATACGTTCTTTATGGGTGTTGGCGTTTATGGCAAGGCTCCTTCTGCTTACTGGGAAACTGTGAAGCTTGAATTTAATCCGGCGAAGGTAGGGAGGTGTCCCTGGTTTTCGGCTCTGTACAATGAGTTGATAGCTGCTGCAAAGTATGTGGACTTTAAGCGGTTCGATGTTGCGATTGATATTCCGGTGGCGCGATCTCGGCTGCGCCTGGTGAAAGACCAGCGCAAGTACACGCTGATGAAGTACAGCAATGAAAATATGACGGAATATCTTGGTGTGCGATCTTCACACGGTAATGTTAAGCTGTATAACAAAGCGCTGGAACGTGGACTTGAAAGCGATCTGACACGTTTGGAGATAACTGTTGATTATGAACGGTGCAGCTGGGGCGAGTTTAGGCGGCTGTTTCCGGTGGTGCTGGATAACGGTTCGCAGCTGCCGGATGATCTGACCGGTACGGATTATGTTTTGTGTATGGCCTGCCTGGAACATCCGGAGTATTTGCAGCATTTATCATATCGTAAAGGCAAAAAAATTGAGCAGTTGCTCGCGACAACTGCCCAAAACGTTCAACCTGATGAACTATCTTACAAGGATATTTTAGCACAGATTTTGTACTATGGCAAGGATATAAAACCGGAAATGTGGGCAGATTTTCACGAAATTGATGCAGAAATTCCGGAAGAATGGACAAAAAAGAAAACGAAAATGTTCGATGAAATAAAATCCTGCGGACAGTTCCAGATTTAGCGTGAACTTGAACAAAATTGTTATTTTGTATACATTAGCGCCGCATATGGTCTATGCAGACGTTGGAGCGCAGCGAGGGCAGCGAACCAGCTGCGTTCGCCCGCGAAAAAACGTCTGCATAGGTAATTATACAAAATAAAAGTTTTGTATAATTAGGGGCAGCTATTCGCTAATATTTGTATCCAGCCACTCGATCGCGGCAGCAACGGCATGGGAATTATTATCTCGCACAACAACATCTGCAAGACTTTTTTGTACTATTTGCTGCATTTTCTGGTACAAATGAAACACCGGCAACCTGAAGCATCGGATCGTCATTCGAACTGTCACCGATAGCTAATACATTTTTTATGCTTAATCCCAAGCATATCAGCGATTTTCAAAAGAGATGATCCTTTGTTAACATTCGCAGCAGTAATCTCCCAAAAAATTCGGTGTACTTGCCGCGATGCAGAACTCATTTTCATAACGCGACAGGAACTTTCGAACGTCAGCCATGATCAGCTCCGGGCCGGTCAAATTGATCTTACACCAGCCCGAAGTATCTGGCAGTTCGCAATCAGACACCATATCGTATTTGAGATTGAGAACGCGCATATGATGTTCGGTTTCTGCACTCATTCGGCGTACATGAATTTTTTCTCCTTCAAATATTTCGCAGCCCAATTGTGAAAATTTTGACAAAGCGGTATCCATCAGCTCCACCGTTTTTTTGAGGCATTCCGGCACACCACATTATATTTTGACTGGAATCCATAATCAGTGAGCCATTCAAATGAGTGTATGGTGCATTGAACGGCAACAGTGTGCGATATACATCTATCGCTCGCGGCGCGCGCCCTGTTGCGAGCGAAAAAACTGCCTCCATTTTTGACAAAATACCATATTGCCTCTTGGTTTTCGCAGATATCTGTTTTCTGCTGTCCAGCAGTGTCCCGTCCATATCGCAGCCGAGCAGCAGCCCATCAAATTTTTTTCATTGCATTCTCTCCAGCTTTTGCAGAATTTCCACAAAGTAATCAGGCAGCGCTGCTGAAAAACGTCATCCGCTCCCCTGTTTTCGGGTGCGTTAGCGTTAGCTCTGCGGCGTGCAGACATTGTCCCCCAATATCGGAAAACCTGTCTTTTTTTCAATCCGTACACAGGATCACCGATAATCGGATGTCCAATCGAGGCCATATGCACGCGAATTTGATGTGTACGCCCGGTTTCAAGCTGAAATGCCATATGCGTATAGCCACGGTATCGTTTCAGCACAGTATAATGTGTGATTGCTTCTTCCGCCCTCAACAATGGCCATGCGCTTGCGATCGGTTTTTATGTCGTGCGATCGGCTTGTCAACCGTTCCGCTGTCCTCGCGAGGGCTTTCCAACTACGATCGCTTCATAGCCGCGATACGCAGTATGTGCCGCAATCTGTGCGGCAAGACTATGATGAGCGCTGTCGTTTTTGGCAACGACAAGCAGTCCGCTGGTGTCTTTGTCGATGCGATGAACAATGCCGGACGATGCTCGCCGTTAATGCCGGAAAGGCTTTCACCGCAGTGAAACATAAGCGCATTCACAAGCGTGCCGGACCAGTTTCCGACTGCCGGATGCACGACCATGCCGCGCGGTTTATTCACCACAACGATGTCCTCATCCTCATAGACGATATCCAGCGGAATATCTTCGGCTGCAAGGTCAACCTCACGCAGCTCCGGCATAATGACAGTAAGAACCTCTCCGCCAGCGAGCTTGTAATTCTTTTTGACAGATTTTCCATCAGCATTTACCGCCTGCTCCGAGAGCAGATTTTGTACAGCAGAACGTGTCAGGCCGTCTATATGCTCGGACAGCCAGCTGTCAATACGCTTGCCTGCGTCCTCATGCGGTACGGTTAGCTTCATCTCATTCATTGTCGTTCACCGCTTCGTTTTTATCATTCGGCTTATCCTTATGTTGAAACATAAAATAAATAACAAACAATACGCCGCCGACGCAGATAAAGATATCCGCAACGTTAAACACGGGGAAATGAATAAGACGAAAATCAAACATGTCAACTACAAAGCCTCTTGCAACGCGGTCAACGGCATTGCCGACCGCGCCTGCTGCAATCAGAACAAGGGACCAGCTGCCCAGCGCTGTCTGCATCAGTTTTTTCGAAAGTGCGTAACAGATTGCAAGCGTAATAACCGCTGCGAGTGCAACAAAAATCCAACGTGAATCAAATTTCGCAAACATGCTGAACGCTGCTCCGCGGTTTTCGATATAGGTCAGATGAAAAACGTTCTCGATGAGCGGAATAGTATGCTGCGGCTGAAGCACAGTAAACGCCCAGTGCTTTACCACTTGATCAACCACGATCATGACAAGAATTGCCGCAATATATAAAGGCATGAAAAACTCTCCTATCAGCTAAAAAGGAGGGAACAGAAAGACCTGTTCCCCCCTTCCCTTTTATTTATTGTTTCAGCCGACGACCTTAGCGCAGCGTGCGCACAGAGCCGGATGAGCAGCATCCGAACCGACGGACTTCGCCTGCTTCCAGCAGCGCAGGCACTTCTCGCCTGCTGCGCGGACGACAGAAATCGTCAGGCCCGGCAGTTCCTCACTTGCGAGGCCTTCGCCTTCGCCTGCAACAACATCCATTTCAGAAACGATGCACAGGTCGGCCAGATCCTGGCCGCAGCCGTTCATGAATGCAGCAGTATCAGCATCCGTATAAACGGTTACATGAGCCTCAAGCGGCTTGCCGATCGTCTTGGCGTTGCGAGCACCTTCCAGCGCCTTTGTTCACATCATCGCGGAACGCGATCAGCTTATTCCACTTTTTCCGTCTCCGCCTCATCAAATGCAAACGCATCATCAGCCTGCGGCATCTCATTATATGCAACGTTGCGTACATCGTCCTCTGTTGCATGCGGCATAGCCTGCCAGATCTCATCTGCGGTGAAGCAGAGGATCGGAGAGAGCATGCGAACCAGAGCGCTCAGGATACGATAGATCGTGGTCTGAGCAGCACGGCGGCTTGCACCTGCCGTCTCATCGCAGTACAGACGGTCCTTGATAACGTCGAGATAGAAATTCGACATATCAACGACGCAGAAGTTGTGAATTGCGTGGAAAACGGTGTGGAACTCGTAGCTGTCGTAACCCTCGCGTACCTTTGCGGTCAGTTCATTCAGCTTCATCAGCGCCCACTTGTCCAGATCGGTCAGATCAGCATAAGCGACTGCATCGGTCTTGGGATCAAAGTCAAACGAGGTTGCCCAGAATGTAGCGAGCCGTGTTACGGATCTTGAGGTAGTTCTGCGACAGATGCTTGAGCATGTCCTTGGAAATACGCATATCCTGACGGTAGTCAGAAGAGGCGACCCACAGGCGCATAACATCAGCGCCGTACTGCTTGAGAATGTCCTCCGGGGCAATACCATTGCCCAGAGATTTGGACATCTTCTGGCGCTCCTCATCAACAATCATACCGTGGGTGATAACCGTCTTGTACGGAGCCTTGCCCTGCGTAGCAATAGAAGTCAGCATCGAGGACTGGAACCAGCCGCGATACTGGTCATTGCCTTCCAGATATACGTCAACCGGGGTCTTCTGGCCTTCGCGGTTCTCGATAACAGCACGCCAGGAGGAGCCGGAATCAAACCATACGTCCATGGTGTCGGTTTCCTTGTCGAAATCGGCGCAGCCGCACTCGCACTTGATGCCTTCCGGCAGGATCTCAGCAGCGGACATATCGAACCATGCGTTGGAACCCTTCTCGCGGAACAGGTCAGCGACTGCCTTGATGGTCTGCTCGTTAACAAAGCGGCTTGCCGCACTTCTTGCAGGTGAAAATCGGAATCGGAACACCCCAGACACGCTGGCGGGAAATGCACCAGTCGGAACGCTCACGAATCATGGAGGTCATGCGCTCCTGGCCCCAGCCCGGAATCCACTTGATGTCCTCGCAGGCCTTGACCGCATCGTCCTTGAGAGCGTCAACCGAGCAGAACCACTGCTCCGGTGGTACGGAAGATAATCGGGTTTTGCAGCGCCAGCAGTGCGGATAGCTGTGAACGATATCCTCGGTTGCGAGGAGTGCGCCGCAGTCATTGAGATCCTTGAGGATAACCTCGTTGGAGTCCTCTACGAACATGCCCTCATACTTGCCCGCTTCGGCCGTATGACGGCCCTTGCCGTCAACCGGAACAATGATCGGAATTTTATACTTCTGGCAAACGATAAAGTCATCGGCACCAAAGCCCGGAGCGGTATGAACACAGCCGGTACCGGCATCGAGCGTTACATGCTCACCGACGATAACGAGCGACTCGCGGTCATACAGCGGATGCTTTGTCTTGATCATTTCAGATCAGAGCCAAGGCAGGTTGCGAGAACTTCCCACTCGGATGCCTGCGGTCTTCATGACGGACGCGACAAGCTCCTTCGCCATGACATAAATCTCGCCTGACGGAACCTTAACGAAATCATATTCAAAGAACGGATTAAGAGGAAATCGCCAGGTTGCCCGGGATCGTCCATGTCGTGGTCGTCCAGATGACGAAGTAAACGTTGTCCTTTGCTGCCAAGCAGCTTGGTGATCACGCCCTTGTCATCGGTTACTGCGAACTTGACGAAAATGGACTTGCACGGAATATCCTTATACTCGATCTCGGCCTCAGCCAGAGCAGTCTCATCATGCGGGCACCAGTAAACCGGCTTCTGACCCTTGTAGATGTAGCCCTTCTTTGCCATTTCGCCAAAGATCTCGATCTGAGCCGCCTCGTAATCGTGAGTCAGGGTCAGATACGGACGATCCCAGTCACCGATAACGCCCAGACGCTTGAACTGCTCGCGCTGCGTGTTAACATGATCATGTGCAAACTCTTCGCACTTGGAGCGGAACTCAGCAACGGAAACCTTGCTGCGATCCATGCCGTATGCCTTGATTGCCTGACGCTCGATCGGCAGACCGTGGGTATCCCAGCCCGGAATATACGGCGCCTGATAACCCATCATATTACGCGAACGCAGAATAAAATCCTTGAGGATCTTATTAAGCGCGTGACCCATATGCAGGTTTCCGTTTGCATACGGAGGGCCGTCATGCAGAACGAAAAGCGGCTTGCCTTCGTTCTTCTTCATCAGTTCGTGATACAGATCTGCATGCTCCCAGTTTTCCAGGAAACCCGGCTCGCGCTTGGGAAGACCCGCACGCATCGGGAAATCTGTTTTTGGCAGATTGATTGTATTATTATAATCCTGCTGCATTGGCAGTATTCATTCCTTTCAGTTTTGACTTGTAGCGGCTGTTGCAGCCGCTCTTATTTCGTTTTTTTCGGATCGTAGTCTGCGCCAAACTTCAGCTCACCGAAATCAAACTTGCGAGTGGAGTCCTCAGCCGGAGCATCCGCCTTGTCAGCAGCTGCATTCTTTTTCATCGGCCGCAGGCTTTGCGATTTTTGTGGTCTTGTCATCGACCTTCGTCTCCTGAGTCTGTGCAGGCTGCACCAGCTTCTCTGCCTTTGCAAGCTCGACAAGGGCCTTAGCCTGAGCCTGATATGCCGCCGAAACACGCGCAACAAACTCGACCGTGCTCTTGCGGGCAGCCTCAAGCTTGCGTGCCTCGAGCTCGATTTCGCTTCTGGTATCCTGTACCTTGCTCTCGGTTTCGGTCTTTGCGGCGGCAACGATGTCTTCGGCTTCCTTCTTTGCCTTGTTGATCGTATCCTGTGCGATCGACTGAGCAGACATCAGGGTGCGGCGCATTCCGTCCTCAACACCGCGGTACTCCTCAATCTTGTCAACCAGAACCTTCATCTTTGCTTTCAGAGAAGCGTTTTCCTTCTGCATGGCAGCGAACTCCTCTGCGACGCGCTCGAGAAAGGTATCGACCGATTTCATATCGTATCCGCCGAAAACAGCCTTTTCAAAGCCGATCTCTTGAATTTCCTGCACCGTCATAGTCTTTCCTCCGTAAAATGTTTGTTTTGCCCGATGCACGGGAAAATGGCCGGGCATTGCCCGACCACCCGCATGTTTCTTTTGCAGGCATCACAGCATATAAACAACCTGTTCCAGAACAATGATCGTGAAAAATGCCAGCATGAACGGGATGTCAAACGGACATCTCCTGAAGGCATCAATCTGGCTCACAAGACTCCGAAACGGCTGAATCAGCGGTTCGGTAAGCATGCAAAGAAACTCATACAGTCTGGAGCCGCCGGCCTGAGAGAACCAGCTGAGTATCGCTCTGGCAAAGAGCAGAAACTCAAGAATGCGCAGCAGATTGCCGACAATATATGAAGCTATCATGTTCACAGCAGCAGCCCTTAGAAATACATACCGCTGTTCTCAAGCTCATCGATCAGATCGCCCATAATGTCTACATTGTAGGGCGTGATGATATATGTGCTGTTTGCAACCTTTTTGATCTTGCCTTCATTCGCATATGCAACACCGCTCAGAAAATCCACCAGACGACGCGCGATATCCTTGTTTGTCTGCTCCAGATTGAGGACCACCGTGCGCTTGTCCTTCAGATGATCTGCAATTTCAGCCGCCTGTTCAAAGCGATCAGGCTTTGACAAGAACCACTGCAAGCTTGCTGGTCGTGTTGATGCTGACGACCTTGTTATCCCGCAGGCTCTCATGGCGCGGCTGCGAAACAGTGTTCTCCACAGTGGCACTGTCTATACGAGTGATCGTACGAACGGTTTTCGTACGATGAAGGCACACTATTTATTGCAGGTTCTTCGCTGCGCGGCTGCCGGGACATATCCTCTTCGTAATCGTCCTCAGCATCCCCGCCCTTGACCCAATCAAGAAAGCTTTTTGATCGAACCCATGTAAGTTCCTCCTTATATTTTAAGGCGAAACGATCTGATACGGCCGTGCGCCAAAGATCGCCGTGCCGATGCGAACCATGTTCGCTCCGCACGCAATCGCCGTTTCAAAATCATTCGTCATTCCATAGACAAATAATCCATATCTACATTATCGTATTTTTTCTGTCAAAATGTCAATAAATACTTGACGCATTTCATTGAAATAGCGCAAGTTTTTTCGTTTCTGCATCGGCTACCGGCGGAATTGCCATCAATCCGCGTATATGAAGCGACGGTTTTGCACGCAAAGTGTCGATTGCATCCAGCAGTTCATCCGGGTCAATGCCGCTCTTGGCCTGCTCTCTGCCAATGTTGACCTCGAGCAGAATATCCTGTCGGATACCATGCTTTGCGGCCTCTTTTTGCGATCGCTTCGCCGAGATGAACCGAGCCGACCGACTGAATCAGCGAAACCTTGCCGATCAGGTACTTGACCTTGTTGGTCTGCAGCGTGCCGATAAACTGAAGGTCCGCTCCTTCATAAGCGTTCTGTTCATACTTTTCAAGCAGCTCCTGCACGGTTTTCACCGCACACCTCGATGCCTGCGCGAATCGCTTCCTGGACGCGTTCCGCATCATTCATCTTGCTCGCGGCAACCAGTATGATGTCTTCCGGCTTTTTCCTGCTTTTTCCGCTGCACGCGCTACCCGTTCCTTTTACCTGAGCGATGCGTTCATGCAGCTCATTTCTTTCCTGTTCTGTCATGTTTTCACCACCGTATTATCCTTTAGATCTGTTCCTCGGACAATGACCTGATCCTGCTCGACCAGCATATCCGAATCGGTTGCACTCTGCTCGACGATATAGCTGTCATCGGTCTCATACAGCTTGTTGATCACCTTGAATTTGCGTACCGAGCCGCTGAGAATGAACACACCCGTGTCCTTATGCTTCTCACCATTGCTGTCCGTCCATTCCTCCACGCGCAGTGCGCTCTTGGGAACGCTCAGGCCGGTGTACGATGCAATGATGATTTCGACCGGCTGCTGACGCATGGAAACCATCCCGCTGTTGAAATCAGTGCCTTCCAGCACGAGCAAAAGCTGTATCATCATCATGCTCCCAGTTAACTGCATACACGGTTACCGGGCTCGTGAGAGATGCCTGAGTAAAATTGACCTTAAGCTCCTGACCGATCTGCAGCCGTTCCGCCTGTTCTGCCGGAATTTCGCAGGCCAGATACCAGCTGAAGCCCTGCACCATCTTGCCGAGCGTTGAGCTGCTGTGACGTGTTTCGGTGCCTTGGATGTCAGCTCACGAAAGCGCGCAACCGTCAGACCCGAAAGCGATGCCGGCTTGAGCGTATCTTCAAAGCCATCTACGATCTCGGAAAAATATCCGGAGCAGGGCGCCTTCAATTCAGCGGTTCGACCGGACAGACTCTGCTGCAGGCTGTCGCGCTGCGCGCTCAAAGAATCCCGCTCCGCACGGATTGAGGCGGAGTCCAGCTGATCCGCAGCGCGGCGCAGAGAAAGCGTTCGCAGGGATGCAGACGAAGAGGTAAGCACGCTGCCCGAGCCTTCCTTGGTCTCGGCGGCAAGGTTTTGAATGGCCAGCGTAATCTGCTGATCAATCTTCGCTGTGTCCGAACTGTCGTTTGCGGTCTGAAGCGCAGTATCGAGCTGACTGATCCGGTCATCGAGCGGATCCAGCTGACGGCTGAGCTCCAGTGCTTCATCATCGCCGTACACAACCGCAAGCGGCGCATTTTTCTGCACACGCTCACCGCTGTATACGATATGCTTGACTGACTCACCGCCGCCCTTGATCGTGATTTCATCGCGAACGAACCATCCGTCCGCGGTGAAGCTGTCATTCACCGTGACGCGCATAGCCGGTGTCGTTTCCGGCGCTGCCGAAAAATACCGAAAAAGCTGCGTCCGATATACAGCAGCACGACTGCAGCAATCATCATAAAAACCAGATGGCTGCGGTCACGTTTCTGCTGCCGTGCCGGTTTTGTTTTCTGTTTTTGTTCCATGAAGTGCCTCGTAAGTAATCAACTGTCCGCACGCTCCTCCCTCGCTCCGTACAGCTCCACCGGATGCTGCGGAATGATCGTGGAAATTGCATGCTTGTAGATCATCTGCTGTTTCCCTTCGCTTTCCAGAATAACGACAAAGTTATCAAATCCACGGATAATTCCCCGCATTTGAAAGCCGTTCATCAGAAAAAAACGTTGTATTCTGACTCTGCTGACGCAGAGCAGCAAGCATTCTGTCCTGCAGATTGATTTCGTTTCGCACAATAATACCTCCGTTGCTGTTGCAGTTTATGGTATCATTGTACACCGTGTTTTTGCAGATATTCTGTCGAATGCTGCAGGACATCTGCAAACTCTTCACTCTTATTATAATATATCCAGTGGATGCTGTCATCCCTTTTCAGCCAGGTAAGCTGCCTTTTTGCATAATTTCTGCTTCGGCGTTTTAACAGCTCGATACAGCTTTCGAGGGTTTCGCTGCCCTCCAGATAGCCAAGGAGCTCCTTTTGTAGCCGATCGCCTGCGCCGCCGTTCCCGCAAGAAGTCCATTTTCCCAAAGATATATCTGGTCTCATCGATCAGTCCGTCACGAATCATGTCGTCAACCCGGCTGTCGATTCGATGATAAAGCGTCTGCCGGTCTTTCGGACACAGCCCGAGCTTGATTGCCTGATATTTCGGCTCCGGACGCTTGTGCAGGCGGTTCATTTCTCCGATTGTCATACCCGTCTGCTCGTATACCTCGAGCGCACGGATAACACGCTTCAGATTATTCGGATGCAGCCGTTCAGCGCTTTCCGGATCGACCTCTGCAAGGCAGGCGTGCACTGCTTCGTTCCCCTGTTCACGAGCCATGATTTCGTATTTTTTTTCGAACAGAGAGATCGGTCTCGTCGCCCGAAAAGGTGCTGCACTCGATCAGCGCATCCATATAAAGCCCCGTGCCGCCGACGACGACGGGTATCATGTTCCGCGAAAGAATATCCTGCGCAGCCGCATCTGCGAGTTCGACATACCGGGCTACCGAAAATGCCTCTCCCGGTTCGCACACATCAAATAGATGGTGTCGGATGCCCTGCCTTTCTTCAATGGTCGGCTTGGCCGTTTCCGATGTCCATATATCTGTACAGCTGCATGGAATCAGCCGAAATGATCTCGGTATGCAGTTTTTTCGCAAGTGCAACAGAAAGCGCGGTTTTGCCGCTTGCGGTCGGTCCGCAGATGCAGACCAGTCGATTATCCATGAAGTCAGCTCCTTGCCTACTGGTTAACACGTTTGAACATTTTATCCAGTTCATATTTTGTCAGACGAACAGTCGTCGGTCTGCCATGCGGGCAGGATCGCACGTTATCGTCCGAAAGCACACGGTCACACAGACTTTGCAGCTCCAGCATCGTTGTTGCTCTGCCTGCCTTGATCGCCGCCTTGCATGCGACCGTATGAATGAGGTCATCCAGGCGGTCCGGCACTGTTGTGCGGCTGTTCATTGCTTTCTCGGCCAGCTCACTGATAACGCTCTGGACGTCGCCGCTGTCCAGATACGCCGGTACGCTGCGTACAGCAAAGCTGTTCTCGCCAAACGGGTCGATAGAAAATCCGGCTTTGCGAATATCCTCCAGCTGCGTCTGGACTGCTGCCGCCTCCTCGCCGGTCAGTTCGACCACGACCGGCGTCAAAAGCTGCTGCTGCGGCATTTCTGTCTCAGCGCGGAGCTTATTGAACAGAATTCGCTCGTGAGCCGCATGCTTGTCGATGAGCAGCAGACCGTCTTCATCCTCCGCTATGATGTAGGTGCGGAAGCACTCGCCGATGACGCGCGCACCGTGATCGATCGGCTCATATACCGGCTCCTCCGCCGCAGTTTTCTGCGACTGCGGAATATTGACCAGATTATCCTCGGATGCCGTATCGCTTGCAAGTTCCGCTGCTTCTTCATCCGTCTGTGGCCGTTCGGCAGGGAGAACTGCAATATCAGCCTCCGGTTCGACCTTTTCCTGCGTATTCTTCAGCTCACTTGGAAGCTGTACACGGCCGACCGCGCGTGCCGGATCGGGTTTAAAGTTCCCGAGCGGCGGTGCAGACATATAGACCGGACGTACAGTACGCGGCGGTACGGATACCAGAAAATCCTCCAGCTCCGCCTCCTCCCCTTTCGAGACCGGCTGTGTCTGGAAGTGGCTGCGCAAACGAGCGTGCAGCCGGTGCCGGTTCGAACGCGGCACAGCAAAGCGCTGCTGTTCCTGCGTGAGATTGTCCTCGCGGGGCGTATGCTTTTCCTTGTGCTCAAGCTGCGGCGTATTATCGTTCGCTACAAGTGCGTTCTTACAGGCAATGTAGACCGCCTCGAACACCGGTTTTTCCTGTGAAAACTTGACTTCCGTCTTTGCCGGATGCACATTGACATCAACTGCCGACAGCGGAAGCTCCAGAAAAATTGCGCCGGACGGGTATTTTCCCGTAATGATGGCATTTCGATATGCCTCTTCAAGCGCAGCCTGCATGAGCCGGCTTTTTGACATAGCGTCCGTTGACGAAAAAAAAAGTGCTGCATGGAACGATTGGCACGTCCTGCGTGCGGTTTTACAATATAGCCGTGGACAGTCAGTCCATTATGCTCGTTTTCCGGAACCTCGATCATATTTGCCGTCATTTCTTTTCCGAACACCGCGAATACCGGCGTAATCAGCTTCCCCTTGCCGTCCGTTGAAAAGACCTGCTTTCCGTCGCGGATCAGGGTGAATGCAATTTCAGGGTGCGACAGTGCAGCGTGCTGAACAACGCCAAGTACATATCCGGCTTCTGTAAAATCTTTTTTCAAGAACTTCATGCGTGCCGGGGTATTATAGAAGAGATCTCGAACAACAATCGTCGTACCCTCCGGGCAGCCGGCCTCTTCGTTTACCTGTATCTCTCCGGCTTCCAGATGCAGATGAACGCCTGCGATTGCTTCCTCTGGCGCGTAAACAGATCGATCCGTGTGACGGACGAGATCGCTGCGAGAGCTTCACCGCGAAAACCAAGCGTGCCGATCGCAGCAAGATCCTCTTCGCTTCTGAGCTTGCTGGTCGCGTGACGGCGGAATGCGACAGGTGCATCCTCCGGCGCCATGCCGCAGCCATTGTCTGCGATACGGAGATAGGTAATGCCGCCGTTTTCAATTTCTACTGTAATGCGGTTTGCGCCGGCGTCGATCGCATTCTCGACCAGCTCCTTTGCAACCGAAGCCGGGCGCTCCACTACCTCGCCTGCCGCAATCAGATCGGCAAGGTGCGAGGATAACTCTTTAATAATTGCCATTATAATTTCCTTTCCGGAAAAATTTCAAATGCGGTCAAAGCAATACCGCTTCATGTAACAGGAGCGATTTGTGAACAGATTCTGTGTGCTGGTGAGAAGTGTTTTTTACAGTCATGCTTGATGCCTTACTGTGAAATCACAGCAAGGTCAGGATGCAAAACCTCCGCAAAGCACCGCAGTATTCATTCTGCGGAATCGCCTTAAGAGCCGCGCTCCTGCTCTGCAAGCCGTTTCAGTTCATACAGAGCGTTCAGCGCTTCGATCGGTGTCATAACATCCATCTGAAGACAGCACAGGCGTGCAACAACGCCGGTAGCGATCATGTGTCCAAAGGACATCTGATCATCTTCCTCCTCCTGCTCTTCAATCGGATGGATTTTAATCTGCGGCATGGTGGACTCAAGTTCCTTAAGCACCGCCTTGGCGCGTCTGATCACTGCGTTCGGTACGCCTGCGAGCTTGGCAACTTCAATGCCGTAGCTGTCATCGGCGCCGCCACGCACAATGCGGCGGAGAAAGGTGATATCATCTCCGCGTTTTTTAACCGCAATATTGTAGTTTTTCACTCCATCAATCAGGTCTTCCAGCGCTGTCAGCTCATGATAATGCGTTGCAAACAGAGTTCGCGCACCGATACGCCGCTTATTCGCAATGTACTCCACGACAGCACGCGCAATGCTCATGCCGTCATAGGTAGAGGTGCCGCGGCCGATTTCGTCGAGGATAATCAGACTGGATTTCGTTGCCTGATTCAGAATATCCGCGACCTCGCTCATCTCCACCATAAAGGTGGACTGACCGCTTGCCAGATCGTCCGATGCACCGACACGGGTGAACACCCGATCCATAACGCCGATATGCGCCGATGAAGCCGGAACGAACGAGCCGATCTGCGCCATAATCGCAATCAGTGCGACCTGACGCATATATGTGGACTTACCGGCCATATTCGGTCCCGTGATAATCGCGATGCGGTTATCACCTTCATCGAGCAGCGTGTCATTCGGGATGAACATGCTGTCCTTGAGCATTTTTTTTCGACAACCGGATGACGGCCGTCATGTATCTCGATCTTATCCGAAAAATCAACGATCGGGCAGATATAGTTCTGGTCGCAGGCGACATCAGCAAGCGAGCAGAGCACATCGATCTGTGCTACCGCCTGCGCCGAGCGCTGCACGCGATGCACCTCAGCTGCAACACGGTCGCGCACCTGAATAAACACATCATATTCCAGTCCGGACAGGCGTTCCTGTGCACCGAGCACTGTGCTTTCGAGCTGCTTGAGCTCATCGGTGATGTATCGTTCACAGTTTGCGAGCGTCTGCTTGCGGATGTAATTTTTCAGGGACAGCGTCCGAGTTGGAACGGGAAACCTCGATATAGTAGCCGAACACACGATTATAACCGATTTTCAGCTTGGAAATGCCGGTTTTTTCGCGTTCCTGCTGCTCGATAGCCGCAATTTTCCCCTTGCCGCCGCTCGCGAGATCACGAAGCGTATCAATCTCTTCGTTATAGCCGCTGCGGATCAGACCGCCGTCTCGAAGGGACCGGCGGCTCCTCGACGATAGCCGCTTCAATCAGCTCACGCACATCCTCAAGCAGGTCAATATTTCCGGTTAACTCTCTGAGCAGAGACTGTTCAAATGCAGATGCGTGTGCATGAATTTCCGGCAGACAGGAGATAGCTGACGCCAGCGCACGCAGATCACGGCAGTTCGCAGTGCCGTAAACGATGCGTCCGATCAGGCGCTCCATATCAAAAAACCTTGCGAAGCGCATCGGTCAGTGCCGTGCGGTTGATCACATCGTCGCACAGCGCGCTGACGGCCTGCTGACGCCGCGTAATATGAAGCGGATTATAAAGCGGTTTTTCGATCCACTGCCGAATCAGCCGGGAACCCATTGCGGTATGCGTCTGATCAAGAACCCACAAAAGCGTCCCTTTTTTCTCCTTGGTGCGCATGGTCTCGCACAGCTCGAGATTGCGTCTCGCGTTCAGATCCAGCTCCATATACTGCCCCTGCTGATACAGCCTCAGATCATTGAGGCCTGCAAGGCTCGCAGGCTGCGTTTTTCAAGATAATCGAGCAGGCCACCAAGGGTACGGGTCGCGAACGGCATAACCCGGAGACCTGCCGCATCAAAATCCTCTATATGGAAGTATTTGCGGATACGCTCTTCCGCTGCTTCCGCGTCGAAGCATTCCTCTTCCATCGGTTCCACAAGCGCTTCTTCCAGCCGCTCAGCGACAAAGGAGCGAAACTCCTCATACGAAATCGCGAAGCCGCCTGCGAGAATCTCACGAGGTGAAAAACGAGCTAGCTCGTTATACACGTCGACCCATTCCTCGGTGTCGGTTGCGTAGACAACGCCTGTTGAAATATCTGCAAAGCACATGCCCATGTCCTCATGGGTGGCATAGATACAGGCAAGGAAATTATTGCGGCTCTCATCAAGCATAGATGCGTCAACAACCGTGCCGGGGGTGACGCGGCGAATAATATCGCGTTTTACCAGGCCTTTTGCCTTCTTCGGATCTTCCAGCTGCTCGCAGATCGCAATTTTATAACCTTTTTGCACCAGCTTTGCGATATAGCCTTCTGCACTGTGATACGGCACGCCGCACATGGGAGCGCGCTCCGCCTGACCGCAGTCACGGCCGGTCAGCGTCAGATCAAGCTCGCGTGAGACAAGCTTTGCATCATCAAAAAACAGCTCGTAAAAGTCGCCCAGACGGTAAAACAGCAGATAATCCTTGTTTTTATTCTTGATTTCAAAATACTGCTGCATCATGGGCGTGAGTTCAGCCATATTTGCCTCCTGTCTAACGAAAGGTGGATTATGATTTTTTTACTGCGAACAGGCATCTCAGCGAGGTCTTTTTCAATCTCCGCCTGAATGAATTCGCCGATTTGGATATTTTCACCGCGCACGCATACCAGAAGATTGCCCTCCGTCCGGGCGGTATACGGATAGTCCGGCCCCTTGGCCGCTCCGTCTACCAGCAGACGCAGCGTTTTTCCCTGATACGCCGCCTGCTTCTCGGCAACGATATCGTCCTGCGTCTTGAGCAGACGCTCAAAGCGGCGCTGCTTGTCCTGCGGCGAGGCATTGTCTTCATAGGATGCTGCGGGTGTGCCCCGTGCGAGGCGAATACAGGAATGTGAACAGCAGGTCGAAGCGTGTATCCTGCACCAGACGCAGAGTCTGCTCGAAATCCTCGTCTGTTTCGCCCGGAAAACCGACAATAATATCACTCGAAAGCGTAATATCCGGCATTTTTCGCGTGCATCAGCAATCAGAGATTTGTAGTGCTCCGCCGTATAGCGGCGGTTCATGCGGCAGGAGAATTTCATCACTGCCAGACTGAAACGGCAGATGAAGCTGCTTTTGCAACTTTGTCGCACTCAGCCATTGTAGAAAACAGCTTCGGAGAAGCATCCTTCGGATGGCTTGTCATAAAACGCAGCCAGAAGTCTCCGGGCACAGCATTCAATCTGCAGAAGCAGATCGGAAAAATCAACATCAATGCCGAGATCCTTGCCGTAGGAGTTTACGTTCTGTCCGAGAAGGGTAATCTCTCTGTAGCCCGCGGCAACCAGTTCGCGCAGCTCTTTTTCAATCTCCTCCGGGTATCGCGAACGCTCTCTGCCGCGGACATAAGGCACGATACAGTAGGTACAGAAATTGTTACAGCCACGCATGATAGAGAGCCAGGCCTTTGCACCCTTCGCGCGAAGTACAGGCAGCCCCTCCGCAATATCATCCTCGCCGCCGATATCAAACACGCGCTTTCTGTCCGTCAATACGCGATAAAGCAGCGACGGAAAGCGCCACAGCGCATGCGTACCGAACAGCAGATTGACCTGCGGATAGCTCTTTCTGATCTTTTCGACATTCTTTTTTCCTGCTGCGCCATGCAGCCGCACAGCGCGATGACGACATCCGGCCGCTTCTTCTTGAGATGGCTCAGCGCGCCGATGTTGCCGAAGGCACGATCCTCCGCATGCTCTCGCACTGCACAGGTGTTGAACAGGATGAAATCCGCCTCTTCCGTGCTGTCTGTCATTTCATATCCCATTTCATGCAGCATGCCGCGGATACGCTCGGTATCCGCCTCGTTCTGCTGGCAGCCGAACGTATGCGTATAGGCTTTGGGGCATTTGTCGCCATTCAGGCGGGCGACAGCATCAATATAAGTGAACTGCGTTTGCAGCTGCTGCTCGGAAACATTCTTTTGTGTGGACAATTCTATGCCTCCTCTCATCGGAACGGAGTACCGTCAGCAGTAAACACATTCATACGATGGTACTCGCTGAAGGGTATCTCGTACTGCGGCAGATACTGACGGATGGCTCGAGTCAGATATTCAGGCGACATGTTGTTATTGCCTGCGGCGGTCGTAACAACGGCTGTTACTTCGTGTTCGCCCTCGGCAACAGCAAGATCACGCATCAGCTCCCGCATATTAACCGTCTTTTCGCCGCGCTTGGAGCGCTTGACGATCTCGACGACCGGACGCCGGAACAGATCGCGTACCGCATCGGCAAAGCCATTCGGCACATCCGCTTCAAAGCCCCAGGTGATGCGGTACTGAGACCACTCAATCGAGCCGACCTTCATGCCTCCGTCCGACTGCGGATAGATCTCGATCGCGCGAGACCTTCCGGAAATACGTCGTTGAGCGCTTCCACTGCATTTTCAGGCACCGCTTCCGAGGTGATATTGAAATCAAGAAATTCACATTCACCGGAATAACCGGTCGAAAGCGGAAGCGCAACGGAAAACATAGGCGTGCTGATTGAAGCCTTCGGTAAACCACAGAGGCATCTGACAGCGCGCCATCGAGCGCTGCATGGCGTGCATCAGATCCAGATGAGAGATGTACTTTGCTCTTCCCTCTTTGGCAAATTTCATTCGAGCCTTAAACACGGCATTTTCCTCCCTTCAGCAGCGCGCTTTGCGCCGCAGCCGGCACACTGGTGCATGCAGTCCGGGCGTGATTTCCGCCTCGCGCGAGAACGCTCCCACTCGCGCTTCAGGTGCTCCTTGCGCGTACCGCAGCCGATGTGGTCCCACGGGAATACCTCGTCGAGCGGGCGCTGGCGGGACGCATAGAACTCAGGGTCGAGTCCGCAGTCGCGGAATGCCTGCATCCACTTCTCGAAGTCGAAGCACTGATCCCAGCCATCCATTTTACAGCCGCGCTGCCATGCGAGCAGAATAGCCCCACCCCTGACGGCGGTCGCCTCGTGCGATAACGCCTTCGAGCACCGAGGTCTCGGCATCGTGCCAGTTATAGGTGACGTTCTTGGTCTTCATAACCACCTTGAGATGCGCCTGCTTCTCGCGGAAGGTTTCAATGTGTCCTGCGCGTCCCACTGAAACGGCGTCTGCGGCTTGGGAACGAAGCACGAAGCCGAAGCCGTGATACGAACGCCGCGCGCACGATTGGGGTATTCTCGCGCCAGCAGTAGGCGACCTTTTTGCAGATGTCGGAAATACCGTCCAGATCCTCATAGGTTTCCGTCGGCAGACCCATCATGAAATAGAGCTTGACATTGTTCCATCCGCCCTGAAATGCGATTTCGCAGGCATGCAGAACATCTTCTTCGCGGATGTTCTTATTGATAACGTCACGCAGACGCTGTGTGCCCGCCTCGCAGGCAAAGGTCAAACCGCTCTTGCGCGTCTTCTGCACGCGCTCCATCAGCTCAGCGGAAAAACTGTCTGCGCGGAGAGACGGCAGCGACAGGCTGATATGGCGCGGCTCGCAGTAATCGAGCATGCACTCTGTCAGGCCGGACAATTCGCCGTAATCGCTTGGTAGACAGCGAGGAGAGAGAAATCTCCTCATAACCGGAATTTTTCAGCACCGCTTCCGCCTGCTTCAGAAGAACCTCCTTCGATTTGGTACGGAGCGGACGGTAGGTATGACCCGCCTGACAGAAACGACAGCCGCGCGGACAGCCGCGGAACAGCTCGATCATAGCGCGGTCGAAAGACAATATCGGTCGAAGGAACGACGAACGACTCCGGATAATACATGGTATCCAGATCCTTGACGATGCGCTTCTGCACCATCGCCGGAGCACCGTGCGTGGGTGTTACGCTTTCGATCGTTCCGTCCTCATGGTATTTGACTTCATACAGCGAGGGGGACGTACATGCCCTCGATCTGTGCCGCCGCAATCAGGAAATCCTGCTTGGACCAGCCTTCACGCTTCGCCTTGCGATACAGGTCGGTAAACTCGAGCATAATCTCCTCGCCGTCGCCGATCATGAACAGATCGACAAAATCTGCGAGCGGCTCCGGGTTATACGCGCAGGGTCCGCCGCAGGCAACAATATGCTTGAGTTCGGTACGGTCCTTTGCCAGCACCGGAATACCGCCGAGATCCAGCATATTCAGAATGTTGGAAAACGACAGCTCATACTGCAGCGTAAACGCGATAATATCAAAGTCCGACAATGGGTCACCGCTCTCCAGACCGTACAGCGGCAGACCGGCCTCGCGCATTTCAGCCTCCATATCGATCCACGGCGCGCATACACGCTCACACCAGATTCCTTTGATCATTGAGCAGTCCATACAGAATACGCGAGCCAAGGTGCGACATCGCAACCTCGTAAGTGTCCGGAAAGCAGAAAGCGAACCGCAGATCTACATTCTTTTTGTCCTTCATCACCGATCCCCATTCGCCGCCGACGTATCGCGCCGGCTTCTGCACCCGGTCAGGGTGGCTTCCATCTGTTTATGCAAGCTGTTATCCTCCAAAATGAGTATAGTTTAGTGGTGTCATATGAAATGTACTGAAAACAGCATCCGCCATTCAGGCGGTAGATATAGACATTATATCACATTTTACGCAAAAGACCATACCATCCTGCAAAAAAGAAGTAAGCTGCTTCATTTTACAGAAAGATATGGTCTTTGCTGTTATTTTGTATTCAGGATTCGAGCCGAATTGAATACTGTCAGTACCGAGAGGATGATGTCTACTGCAACAACATGCCACATCTGCACAAAGCCGAAAAGTGCAAGCAGAGCGAGCAGTATTTTCGCAATGACAACGATCATCATATTCTGTACCGCTGTACTGTGCGTTCTGCGGCTGATACGGACAGCATCGGCAAGGCGAGTCAAATCATGCGTCATAACCAGCACATTGGCACACTTCGCTGTATCGCGCGAACCGGCAGTGCCCATCGCGATACCGACATCCGCAGTCTTCAGCTCATCCAGATCATGAATGCCATCGCCAATGTAGGCTTCCGCGCCGTCCGTCGGGATCGTGCGCATCAGGAAATCCATTTTTTAGCGGCTTTTTCTTCCGGCTGGAGACCGAAGTGAATGGTATCAATGCCTGCTGCATCAGCAACCTGCTGTGCGGACAGCTCGCTGTCGCCGGTCAGGAGAACCGTGCGTGTAATGCCTTGCGCTTTCAGTTCGCGAACAGCATCTGCCGCCTCATCGCGGACCGTGTCCTCCATTTGGATCGCACCGGCATAGTCTCCTTCATATGCCACATAGACGATTGTGCCTCGCAGTTCGGGAACACCCTTAACGCCGCGGGAGATCATCAGCTTGCGGTTGCCGACGAGAATCGTTCGGTTATGGATGCGGGCACGAACGCCTCGGCCCGGGAATTCTTCGAATTCCATGACCTTCTGCATCTGTCCCTTGTACGCATCTACCAGCGCGCGGGCTACCGGATGTGCTGAAAGCTGTTCAGCGGCGGCAGCAAGTGCAATGCAGCTCTGCTCGTCAAACTCCTGCGTCGGGAATACCTTTTTTAATATGAAGATCGCCCTTTGTCAGGGTACCGGTTTTGTTGAACACGGCCATGCGCATCTCTGCGGTTTTTCTCGATTGCTTCACTGCCCTTAGCATGTACGCCTTTTCGAGCCAGTCTGCTGCTGCCGCACCAGAATACAAGCGGAACGGAAACAGCGAGCGCTGCCGGACAGCTTACCGCAAGGAGCGTCAGTGCACGATATACCCAGCTCTGAAGCGGGCTGTCGAGTTGAGCAGCGGCGGTACGATCGCAAAGCAGTACAGCCAGGACAAACATGAAGGGAATGAAGCGCGATACCATGAGCAGCATACTGCGTTCCAGTGCTGCCTTATGTTCACTGCTGTCTTTCTGCACGCGCATAATACGGCTTATTGCACTGTCATCGAAGCGAACCATAGTCCGCATAAGCAGAAGTGAGCCGGTATACAGGCTGCCCGCCAGCACATGCGAATCCTTGCTGACGGCTGCGAGTTCGCTGTCGCCCGTGATAATGCTCTCGTCAACAGTGCCCTCGCCGCGGATCACAACGCCGTCAAGCGGTACACGCTCTCCCGAACGAACAAGAACAAACTCACCAATTCGGACTTCTGCCGGACTGACCATGCGCTCTTCGCCTTTCATATTGACGACAGCCGCTTTCTCGGGTATGCAGCTTGCCTGCTGCGGCATTTCGCTGTTCGCGCCGGCGAGAATAAAATCACTTGCAATCTTTCCGACACCGTGAAGAACCAGCACAATCGCGGCCTCCGGACGGTGATGCAGCAGAAACGCGCCGAGCGATACCACAAGCATGAGCGGATATTCACTGAAAAACCGCCCGTGCGACAGCTCCTGTATTGCGTTTCCGGCAACGGGGACCGCTGCCAGCAGATACGCCAGAAGATAAAGGATAAAAGCGATATGATCATCACTCCCGAGCAGCGCTCCGGCAATCACAAGTGCTGCCGATGCAATCAGCCGAATCAATGTGAACTGCATATCCATCATGGACATCGCCTGATATCGGCCTTCGCCGCCGCTCGACGCTCCTCTTTGGCATTTTCCCGCCGCAGACGGGTCTGCTCCCTTCGTCGCATTTTGGCCCGATACTGCGCTCGTTCCATGAACGACATGCCTTCCGTCTCGCTCGCTTTGATGCAGCATCGCCAGGGCAGCAGACAGAGGCTGCATATTTTCGGCCTCAGATGCCGTTTCTTCTTCCGGATCATCCTTAAACCGTTTCTTTTCCTTGTTCTTTCTGGGCTTTTTCTCTATTTTCCAGAGATGTTTGAGCTTATCAACCGCCTGATCAACGCCGCTTTCTTCCTCATCCGGCGCCTCTGCTCCGGGCGGTGACTCTGGTTCAGCCGATGCGTTTTCAGCATCTTCTGTACCTTCCTGCTCTCGCTGCCCTCATCCTCAGCCTGTGATCCGGGGTCATCCTCCAAATTTCGCGGCGATTTTTCCTGCTGGGGCGGTTCTTTTTTCCGCAGTCTGCATTTCAGCAGCAGCCTCCGGCTGCACTTCTTCGCCTTTCGTTTCCGACGGTTTTCCTCTGATGCTTTCTCCGAAGGCACAGTCTCATGCTCAGCCTTGCTCTCCGGCGAAGAAACCTGTGTTTTTTCCTTCTCTTCGGATTGCTCAGACTCTTGTTCTGCCTGGATCGAGAGATACCGAATCCTTATCCGTCTCAGTTACTGCTTCCGCCCTGTCGGGTTCTATTCCGGGGGCGTTTCCGTTTCCTGCGGCTCGGCATGCTCCTGTTCTTCTGTATCAGGTGTCCCTCTCCGGCATATTTTCTGTCCCGGCATCCTCGTTTTGCGTCCCGGATGCTTCGGCGGTGTTTATGCCGAATTCCTGCAGGATGCTTTCTACAGTCGGAAAATCGTCGGTTTTCGCGCTGATCTGATCGAGCAGTTCTTCAGCAGATGTCTGATCTGTCCCCTCACTCTTCAGCAGCGGCTCGCTTTTTCCGGCGACCCCATCTGTGGGGTTGTATTTTCGCTCATCTTCTATCCCTCCTGCACATGTGCGATACCTTGCGCCAGTATCGTCTGGATATGGTCATCACACAAGGCATAGTATACGGTCTTTCCGTTTTTCTGCTCTTTACAAGACGGGCCTGTTTCAAAAAACGCAGCTGATGGGAAATTGCCGACTGGCTCATGCCGAGCAGTGTCGCGATATCGCAGACGCAAAGTTCCGCCGATACCAGCGCTGTCAGAATACGCAGGCGTGTTTATCGGAAAACGCCTTGAAAAAATCAGACGCTGCGGTCGTGATATCATCATCCGGCATCTGCCTGCGCGCAGTTTCTACCGCATCCATATGAACAATGTGTTCTTCGCAGCAATCCATATCCGCGCGCTTATGTCTGACAGCCAACAAAATCCCTCCGTGATACATGAGTATCCATTCAATTATACTATCATCCAATCGCTATTCTGTCAAGAATTCTGATGAAAACGAGCGAAAAAAAAAGATGATAAGCTCACAGCAGTTATAACATCTTTATTCAGCATGCAGTACGCAAGACGATAAGTCTCTGCAAAATCTGTAAAACTCTGTTTTCTTTTGCGGTTTCCGGCAGGTACGCCACATTTTTCAACTTATATCGCTATTATTTTTGCGCAACATACTATCAGCAAGCCACAACACACAAATCGTAAAGGAGATCAAAGTTATGACTAACACGAAAAACGGTTCCAATCAGGGCATGGTACCTGAAGCACGCGCCGCAATGGATCAGTTTAAGATGGAGGCTGCAAGCGAGGTCGGCGTCAATCTCAAGCAGGGTTATAACGGCGATCTGACCAGCCGTCAGGCGGGTTCGATCGGCGGTCAGATGGTTAGAAGATGTGTCCCGTACATACTTCGAGCTTCGAGCGGAACTGCCGGACTGCGGTCGGGCATTGTGTAAATTCTTTATACCGCAGAATGGACGTAAGGGCCTGCGTCAGCGACTCAGCCTCCCTTTTCAGCGGCTCGTTCAGGGTTTTTCTCCATGCTGCCGCGGACTAACTCCCTGATCGGTGTTCGATTTGTTATTGCAATTTACAAGTAAAGAAAAAGCGCCAGCAATGAGAAAAAATCATTACTGGCGCTTTTATCGTGTCGTTTATTGCTCTTTCAGCGTTACAATATTACTGCTCGCGCATTTTTGCGAAGCACTCGCTGCAGTAGACCGGACGATCGGACTTCGGCTCAAACGGAACACGAGCCTCGCCGCCGCAGGAAGCACAGGTTGCAGTAAAGAACTCACGCGGACCGCGAGCAGCGTTCTTGCGTGCGTCGCGGCAGCTCTTGCAGCGCTGCGGCTCGTTCTGGAAACCACGCTCTGCGTAGAATTCCTGCTCGCCGGCAGTGAATACAAATTCCTTACCACATTCCTTGCATACTAAAGTCTTGTCTTCGTACATGTTCCTTTTTACCTCTCTTTGATTGCGTTCGCTGGGGAACTTGGATTATATTGCGAACAGGCTGAGGCCTGTAATCGCCTAACAGGGATTGATCTTAGCCGATTTTCGCTTGATGCGCTGGATGGCGTTTTCCACCGATTTGACGGGCTTTCCGAGCGTTTCTGCCATCTCCTCATAGGAGAGACCGTCCAGAAATAATGTCAAAACGTTTGCCTCAAATTCAGACAAGAGCGAGTAGAGCTGCCTGGTGCGCTCTTCCCTCTCCTCATTGCCAATCACCAGCGATTCTGGATCACCTATCGGTGTCGTTGCCCGTGTGCGCGATTTTGCAAGGTCTTCAAACAGAGGTCGATCGAGTGACATGGACTGGTTGAGCGGCCGATGCTTAAGAGCTGATGCAGAGCGTGTTGCGGAATATATTTTCCCGCTGAATACACAGTCTGGCGAATACGTTGAATGGAACGCCTTTGGTGCTGTCAAATTCCGTATCGCTTTCATCAGTCCGAGCATCCCCTCCTGGATCACATCTTCTGCGTCTGCTCCAGCAAGAAAAAGGGGCGTGCGCAGGTCTTGACCAGACAGGGTATACCTTTTGACCAGATCCTCCGCCGCAGAGCCGTTCGACTGCTGCGCCAGACGGCACAAATGTCTCGTCGGACATTTCCGGGGAGAGGTGTTGATTCATTATTTCTCATGTCGATAAATATTATATGCGCTTTAACTGGAAATGTCAAGAAAATATCGACAAATCTACTATTATCACTTAAAACGACTGGTATGGTTTGTGCAAAACTAACAATAAAATTGGCTTATTCAACTGTAACCGACTTGGCGAGGTTACGCGGCTTATCCACATCGCAGTTACGCTCAACTGCAACATAGTATGCAAAAAGCTGCATTGGGATGATCGAAAGCGAAGCAGAAAATTCGTACAGGCACTTGGGCAGGCGGATAATATGCTGGCAGACAGATTCGTCACCGGTGAAGTCATCCGTTGTTACCAGAACGACAGAGGCGCCGCGTGCAACGACCTCACGGATATTGGAGACCGTCTTTTCAAACAGCGCGGGCTGGGTTGCCAGAGCAACAACGAGAGTACCATCTTCGATCAAAGAAATCGTGCCATGCTTCAGCTCACCCGCAGCGTAGGCCTCGGAGTGGATATAGGAAATCTCCTTCAGCAAGGGATGCTTCGAGAGCTGCGGCATAGTCCAGACCGCGGCCGAGGAAAAAGACACTGGGACGGTTTGCATACAGCGTAGCGATGCGCTGCATATCCGGCTGGCATTTGAGCGCTTCGGTGATGCATTCCGGCAGCCGCTGAAGCTCAGCACAGAGCGCACGCTCGTCGCCGATCGAGATCAGACCGCGCACGCGCGCAATCTTTACGGAAATCAGATACAGTGCGGCAAGCTGCGCGGAGTAAGCCTTGGTCGTTGCAACAGCGATCTCCGGGCCGGCCCAGGTGTACAGGACACCATCAGCTTCGCGTGCGATCGTAGAGGAGACCACATTTACAATCGCGATGGTGAATGCACCGGCCTGCTTCGCCAGACGCATTGCAGCAAGCGTATCAGCCGTCTCACCGGACTGACTGATTACGATGCACATATCCTTTTTGCCGATGATCGGGTTTTCATAGCGGAATTCGCTTGCGACCTCGGCCGAGCAGCGGATACGGCACATTGCCTCGATGACGCGCTTGCCGACCATGCCTGCATGCAGCGCAGAGCCACAGCCGATGATGTGGATGTTCTCAATGTCGCGCAGACGCTCATCGGTCAGGCCGTTGTCCTCGAAGCAGACCGCATTGTTCTTGATGCGCGGCTTTACAGTGTCGGCAACTGCCTTGGGCTGCTCCATGATCTCCTTGAGCATGAAGTGCTGATAGCCGCCCTTTTCTGCGGCGGACATATCCCAGTTGACCGTCTGAACTTCCTTTTCGACTTTGTCGCCGAATTCGTTCATGACAATGACTTCATCCGGACGTACGATCGCTACTTCATTGTCGTCAAGAATGATGAACTTCCGGGTACGGCTGATAATAGCGGTGATATCAGATGCGATCATGTTTTCGCCTTCACCGATGCCGATGACGAGCGGATTGCCGCGGCGCTGCGACGATTTCCTGTGTATTATCCATAGATACAACGCCGAGTGCGTAAGAGCCGCGCAGACGCTGCACGGCAGCCAGAACGGTTTTTGCAAGATCCTCCTGCTTGCCGGTGTGCAGATAGTCGACAAGATGCGCAACGGTTTCGGTGTCGGTCTCGGACTTGAACTCATAACCATGCGCTTCAAGGCGTTCGCGCAGTTCCTTGTAGTTTTCAATGATGCCGTTGTGAACGACTGCAACCTTGCCCTTGCCGCCGAGATGCGGATGAGAGTTGCGGTCGGACGGTTCGCCGTGAGTCGCCCAGCGGGTGTGGCCGATGCCGCAGGTGCATTTCATATCGCAGCCGACCTCACGGATCTTCTCTTCGAGGTTAGCGATGCGGCCGCGGGTCTTTACGACGCGCAGGCCTTCCTTTTGGTGAATGCGGCGATACCGGCAGAGTCATAGCCGCGGTATTCCAGACTGTACAGACCCTTGATCAGAATGGGGAGCGCATTTTCGCGTCCCGTAAAACCAACAATTCCACACATAATCAGTTTACTCCTCCAAAACGGAATATATTTATCAAACAGTTAAAATCAAAAAAAAAAATTTGCATACCCGGATTTGGGCATAAAAATAGTGCGTAATGCATAGCTGCTCTGTCCGCACAGTCACCTGTGTGCTTTAACAGCCTGCTGACGACCAACCCACCTGTGGCCGAAGGGCATCCGCCGAAATTTCGATTAACCCTTTCCTCGTCAACTGCGATACCGGCTGCATCGCAGTTCTGGCGCTTTAGCTTGTTGTGAACTTGTATGTCAAACTGGTCTCACCTCCCTGCTGGTATATTGCCGCGCGTCCGGCAGACGCATCGCAGCGTGGCTGTATTTGGCAGACGGAAAAATTCCGCCGCCTGTAACAAACGAGGTGGATGCGAAACCACATCCACCCCATTGGTTCTTATCTCTATTATACGACAGACTCAATCGTTTTGGCAACCCTTTTTGCCAAAGTATCTACCTGCGCGCTGTCTTTTCCCTCGACCATGACGCGGACAAGCGCCTCTGTGCCGGACGGACGGACGAGGATTCGGCCGTTGTCGCCAAGCTCGGCGGCAGCTGCTTCGATGTCAGCCTTGATCTCCGGCTTCTCCTGAAGCGTTGCCTTCTGGTCGTTCGGTACCTTGACGTTGATCATAACCTGCGGCCACGGAACGACTTCCGCTGCAATTTCCGAGCACTTTCGGCCGCTTTCCTTGAGGATGGACATGAACTGAAGCGCGGTCAGTTCACCGTCACCGGTGGAAGCATACTCCAGGAAAATTACATGACCGGACTGTTCGCCGCCCAGAATATATCCCTTCTTGAGCATCATTTCAAGAACATAACGGTCGCCGACATTCGAGCACTCGATCTTCATGCCGTTCTTTTCAGCATAAGCGTGCAGGCCCATGTTGGACAGGATGGTCGCAACAAAAGCGCCGCCGCGCAGCTTGCCCTGCTTTTTTCATGTGTGCTGCGCATACCGCCATGATGCGGTCACCGTCCAGCCCTTCGCCGGTTTCATCGACGATCAGACAGCGGTCGGCATCACCGTCAAATGCGACACCGAGGTCGAAGCTGCCGCGGCGGACGCGCTCCTTGAGCTGTCCCAGATGGGTAGAGCCGCAGTTATCGTTGATGTTTACGCCGTCCGGCTCATAAAAGCGAATTTCAGCCTTGCACTCGACCAGTCGCATCAGACGCTCTACCGTCGTGGAGGACGAACCGTTCGCGCAGTCGACAGCAACTCGCAGACCGGACAGGTCACCGGAAATCGTTTCCGCAAGGTGGTTGGTATACTCAACGACCGGGTCAATCTCGCTCTTGAGCACACGGCCGATCCTGTCATGGGTCATGCGCGGAATGGACTCAAAGTCATCGATCAGATCCTCGATCTTTGCCTCGGTAGCATCCGGCAGCTTGTAGCCGTTGCCTGCAAAGATCTTGATGCCGTTGTATTCGAACGAATTGTGGCTTGCAGAAATGACAATACCAGCATCTGCCTTGTGCTTGATGGTGAGGTACGCGACAGCCGGCGTCGGGATAACGCCGAGCAGTTCTACATCTGCGCCGACCGAGCAAATGCCCGCTACGAGCGCGTTCTCCAGCATATCAGAGGAAATGCGAGTATCCTTGCCGATCAGAAGCTTGGCCTTTTTTGCCGTGCGCGGACTCCTGTGTGAGCGTATATGCAGCGGCTGCACCGATCTTAAATGCGAGCAGTGCGTCAAGCTCAAGATTTGCAACGCCGCGGACGCCGTCCGTTCCAAAGTATCTACCCAATATGAAACACCTATCTTTCCTGTTGATACGACATGGGGACATGCCCCGGTTTACAGCATTAGCTGTCCGTCAGCCGGCTCCATGTTAAGATGCCGGTATGCCTGCATCGTCACGCATCGTCCGCGCGGCGTGCGGCTGAGAAAAGCCGATCTGCATGAGATACGGCTCGTAAACGTCTTCAAGAGTAATGGCCTCCTCGCCGATCGTCGCGGCGAGCGTGTCCCAGACCGACCGGTCCGCCGCCATAGTTAAGCATGATGCTCTGAAGCATGCGCCGATCGACATTATCGAGACCGAGTTCGTCTATTTCCAGTGCGCGCAGCTCGATGTCTGCACTCTTTTTGTCAATGGTACCCGTACCGCGAACCTGCGCAAAATCGCGCACACGGCGCAGCAGACGATTGGCAATACGAGGTGTGCCGCGGCTGCGCCGGGCGATTTCGTATGCGCCTTCGTGCTCGCAGGGGACGTTCAGAATGCCTGCCGAACGTTCAACGATACTGCAAAAGCTCCTCGGGCGAATACAGCTCGAGACGGAGCATGACGCCGAAGCGGTCGCGCAGCGGACTGGTCATCTGACCTGCGCGGGTTGTTGCGCCGATCAGCGTAAAAGCGCGGCAGGTCGATTCGTATGGAGCGGGCAGAGGGCCCCTTGCCGATGATGATATCGAGCGCGTAGTCCTCCATGGCCGGATAAAGGATCTCCTCTACCGCACGGTCGAGACGGTGGATCTCGTCAATAAACAAAATATCATTTTCTGAGAGGTTTGTCAATAAAGCGGCAAGATCTCCGGCCTTTTCAATGGCAGGACCGCTTGTAACGCGGATGTTGACTCCCATTTCGGCGGCGATGATACCGGCGAGCGTGGTCTTGCCGAGGCCGGGAGGACCATACAGAAGCGTATGGTCGAGCGACTCGCCGCGCATTTTTGCGGCTTCGATATATACGCTCAGGTTTTCCTTGGCCTTGGTCTGACCGATGTAATCCGCCATCGTCTTGGGGCGGAGCGAATTTTCGGTCTCGTCCTCAGACAGCTGCCGGGTGGAGATGATACGTTCATCATCCGCCATGCCGCCGGAAAATTCAATACTCAAAGGAACACTCTCCCCTATTACTGCTTAACAAGTTTCTTGAGACACTGGCGGATGATTTCGTCCGCTTCCATGCCGGCCGTGTCGATCTGCTTCATTGCGTGGAGTGCTTCAGCCTGCGTATAGCCAAGCACCATGAGCGCCGCAACGGCTTCCTGTGTATGGTTTACGCCGCCGGAGAGATCTGCTGCGGCCACAGGCGAAGCAGCGGAAGCACTAAGCTGCTCCTTGCTCATTTTGTCCCGAAGCTCCAGAATGATGCGCTGGGCGATCTTTTTTCCGATGCCGGGCGCCTGTGTGAGCATTTTCTCGTCGCCTGTGATGATCGAGAGCGCAAGCCGGTCGGGCGGCGCGACCGAAAGAATGGAAAGCGCTGCCTTGGGACCGACGCCGGAAACACCGATCATCATCTCGAAGCAGGACTTTTCCTCCTCGTCGATAAAACCGTACAGCTCGAAAATCCCTCGCGCACATTGAGATAGGTCAGCAGACGGGCCTTCGTGCCGATTTTCAGCCTGCTGATTGTGTTCTGCGACGCATGGCAGGCGTAGCCTACGCCGCCGCAATCGATTACGGCAAGTCCCTGCCGGAGAACGCTTACCGTGCCGTCAACGTAATAAAACATAGATTATAAACCCTCATATCGCATAGCCTGTCTGGAATGACCGTGGCAGATCGCAAGCGCGAGTGCATCCGCCGCATCATCCGGCCGCGGGAGCTTTGTGAGATGGAGAATGCTCTTTGTCATTTCCATCATCTGTTTTTTTCTGCGTTGCCGTAGCCGACGACCGCCATCTTGACCTGATTCGGTGTATAGGAGACCGGATGCAGACCCTTCTGCGCCAGTGCGAGCAGAATAACACCGCGTGCCTGCGCGACCTGTATGCCGGTCGTGATATTCTTTGAAAAGAAAAGCTCCTCGATGGAAACCTCGTCGGGGTGGAATGTATCCACAAGCGTGCAGATATCGTCATAGATCTCGCACAGACGCAGATGCATGGGCGTGCCCGGCGCAGTTTTCGCGGCACCGTACTGGATAGCGGTGAATTTCATATTATCGAACCGGACGACACCGTAACCGATCGTGCCGTAGCCGGGGTCTATGCCAAGAATGATCATAACAGGTCCTTTGCCAATGTAAAAACGGAAAAAATAATTCCGAGTTCAGATATTATAGCACAAACGTGTGTATTTTGCAATATGTATCATGATAAAGACAGGGATGAATGCAAGAAGCACTCATCCCTGTCGGATCATCTGCTGCTGTCTTTAAGGCAATACCGAATCATTAAAGCTACGGCGTTAATTTTGCAGTTCGGTCTTGATTCTTTCGGCCGCAAGCAGGATGCCGGCCTTGCCGGAGGAGTAGGTCAGACCGCCCTGCATATAGCAGACATACGGCTCGCGCATCGGCGCGTCTGCCGAAAGCTCAATGGTAGAGCCCTGTACGAACGCGCCGGCTGCCATGATGACCTGATCCTCATAGCCCGGCATTGCCCAGGGGTTCGGGCGTAACGAAGGAATCGACCGGAGCGCCGGACTGAATGCCCTCACAGAAGCGGCGCAGGGGTTCGGGTTTGCCGAATGCGATCGTCTGGATGATGTCATAGCGCGGCTCCTCTGCCTTGGGGCTGACCTCGTAGCCGAGCTTCTCCATCACCTTCGCACAGAAAATCGCGGTTTTAAGCGCTTGAGCGGTAATGTGCGGCGCCATGAACAGACCCTGAAACAGCAGACGGTTCTGCCCCATTGTGCAGCCGCATTCGCCGCCGATGCCGGGCGCGGTCAGCTTGTAGGATGCGTTTTCGACGAGATCTCTGCGGCCGGCAATATAGCCGCCCGTGGGGGCAAGACCGCCGCCGGGGTTTTGATGAGCGAACCGGCGATGATGTCTGCGCCGACCTGCGTCGGTTCGATCGTTTCGGTGAATTCTCCGTAGCAGTTATCAACTATAATGGCAGCGCACGGGTTGACCTCACGCACAACCTCGCAGACCTTGCCGATCTCCTCGACGGAAAGCGTCTTGCGCACGGCGTAGCCGCGGCTGCGCTGAATGAATACGAGCTTAACGTTTTCGTCCCTTGCCGCCTCACGGATCGCAGGCAGATCGGGAACGCCGTCCTTCAGATCGACCTGCTTATAGCCGATGCCGTAGCTCTTCATGCTGCCGCAGTAATCGCCGGTAATGGTATTCTGAAGGGTGTCGTACGCCGGTCCGGTAACGGACAGAACGGTGTCCCCGGTCTTTACTGCGGAGAACATTGCGCAGGACAGGGCGTGCGTGCCGTTGACAAAGCCGATGCGCACGAGCAGCTTCCGTGCCGAAGATGTCGGCGTAAATTTTGTCGAGCGTATCGCGGCCGTAGTCATCATAGCCATAGCCGGTCGTACCGGCGAACAGATTGTCGGAAACGCGGTTCTTTGCGAAGGCGGCGAGCACCTTTTCGGTATTCCGGTCGCAGATTTCCTCAATACGGGAAAAATAAGGACGGATTTCACGTTCGGCTTCAGCGCCGAGCGCACGGATTTCCTCGGAAATTTTTAAGTATTCTGACATATTGAATGGTTACTCTCCTAACAGTGTTTTCCCTCCGGGCAGGGGTAAAATATATACCTTGTCGGGGGCTTCGGTCGAAAGTCCGGAGACAGAGACCGAGCGGGTGAGCGTATCGCCCGAATAGAACGATGCGCTTTTGAGAAGTCCTGAGGACGCAGACACGCTGTAAGCGCAGCGGTAGCCGTCCAGATCAAAGCTGACGATGATGCACGGTTCGCTGTCTGTGGATGTGCGGCCGGCAGAAAGCGGTGTAACGCCTGCTGCGAGCACATCCTCATAGGTCGGCAGCATGGCAGAGGCGTCATCAGAAAACTGCCTGCCCTGCCCTCATAGACTGCCGAACTGTCAGCGTTCCAGGAATAGATGGTATCGCCTCTGCGGATGATCGAGGAGCGGACAGCGCCGCTCTCGGTCAGGGTATCCGTGCGGATGACGCCGTCGCGAACATAGCGGCGGCAGCGGAGAGAGGATGAGCCGCCGGTATAATACAGTTTGTTTTCGATGGTGCAGCTGTATGCCTCAGGGCGCGTGAGAGACGCAATCACATGCTGGACGTTATCGGTCGTGATATCAACATCTGCAACGCTCTGCGCAGTCAGCAGCTGACTGTCGGCGGTGACGACCGGCGTGTCAGCCTCCCCCTGTCGGCAGCGTGATGCCTGTGTCGCGGCGATGCAGCAGACCGGAGGACATGATGTAGCTCAGGAACAGGAGCGACACAAGAACGCCTGCACAGATGGCGGCTGCCATAGGCGCAGAGAGGACTTTTCGCTTTCTCACGGGTTGAACGGTGCCGGACCGTCCTCGCGCAGACCGAAATAGTGCTCGATCGCTTCGACAATGCGCTTCGAGGTTTTTCCGTCGCCGTAGGGATTGACGGCATGCGCCATCCTTGCGTAAGCAGTCTCGTCCTCGAACAGCTCGCGTGCGAGCTTTACGATATCGGCCTGCTCAACGCCCGCAAGCTTGACTGTGCCGGCTTCGATTGCTTCCGGACGCTCGGTCTCGCGGCGCAGTACCAGAACCGGCTTGCCGAGACTCGGCGCTTCCTCCTGAAGGCCGCCGGAGTCGGTCATAACCATGTAGCAGCGGGACATCAGGTTGTGCATCTCGTCAACGGTCAGCGGATGAATCAGATGAATGCGGTCATTGCCGCCAAGGAACTTTTCCGCGGTCTCACGCACATACGGGACTGAGGTGAACCGGATAAACAAAGTGCACATCCGGATATGCTTCGCTCAGCTCAGCAATCGCACGGCAGATGTTCTCCATCGGTTCGCCGTAGTTTTCGCGGCGGTGAGCCGTGACAAGGACAACACGGTTGTTCTCGAAGTCGAGCTTTTTCAGCTGCTCATCACGGAATGCAAAATCCGGCTTGACGGTCATGTGGATAGAGTCGACGACGGTGTTGCCGACGACAGAAACGCCCTCAGTGATGCCCCTCGCGGGCGAGATTGTCACGGTTGCGAGGAGTCGGAGCAAAGTGCAGCGTCGCGATCTGACCGGTCAGCTTGCGGTTCATCTCCTCGGGGAAGGGCGAATATTTGTCGTAGGTGCGCAGACCGGCCTCGACATGGCCGACGGGGATTTTGTGGTAGAACGCTGCGAGTGCGCCGGCAAAAGTGGTCGAGGTATCGCCATGGACGAGAACAATGTCCGGCTGCGCCTTTTCGAGCACCTCATCCAGACCGTGCAGGCTCTTTTCGGTGATGGTAGCGAGCGTTTGACGCGGCTGCATGATATTCAGGTCATAATCCGGCCTGATGCCGAAAATATCAAGAACCTGATCGAGCATTTCGCGATGCTGTGCGGTAACGCACACGATGGACTCAGTGTTTTCGTTCTGCTCAAGCGCATGCACGAGCGGAGCCATTTTGATAGCCTCCGGGCGCGTACCGAATACAGTCATTACCTTGATTTTATTCATGTTTGTTTTTCTCCTCCTGTGCAGCCTCGTTTTTGTGTTTTTTCTGCTCCTGCGGATGCTTTTCGTGCCCCAGTGTTCCGCGCCGTAGATAATACATGCGCCGACAAGAATTGCTGCAAAGCACTGCGGCAAGCAGTACGACAGCCTTTACTCACCCGACGAGGTGAGCACGACGGCGGTAAGACCGAGCGTTGCACTGATTGCGTAAAGAATAGCGACCGCCTGCTTCTGATTGAAGCCCATGTCGATCAGCTTGTGATGCACGTGACCGCGGTCAGGGCTCATCGGGCTGCGGCCCTCCGCAAGACGGCGGATGATCGCGTTTGCCGTATCGAAGATCGGCAGGCCGAGAATAAGAAACGGCACAGCAAACGAGATGACGGCGTAAATTTGAACAGACCCATGATGGACACGGTTGCGAGCATATAACCGAGGAAGGTCGAACCGGTGTCGCCCATGAAGATCTTTGCAGGATTAAGATTGTACGGCATAAAGCCGATGCAGGCGCCTGTGAGGGCGGCCATTGTGATGGCGATTGCCATGTTGTCGGTCAGAAGCGCGACCGCAAGCATGGTGATGGAGGCGATGGACGAAACGCCGACCGCCAGACCGTCCAGACCGTCGATCAGGTTGACAGCGTTCGTGATGCCGACGATCCAGATGATCGTGACCGGCACGGCGAGAAAGCCGAGATGCCAGAACGGCGAGTCGGAAAAGGGATTGAGATTGGTGAAAAGACTGATCTGCAGGCCGCCGACACAGACCGGAATGGCCGCCGCGATGATCTGTACGATAAATTTGAGCTTTGCACCGAGTGCGAGAACATCGTCGAAGATGCCGAGCGCTACAATAATCGTCGCACCGAGCAGTACGCACAGCATGGTCTGGTCCAGCTGACCGAATACCAGAATGGAGCAAAGGAAGCCGCCGAAAATCGCAAGGCCGCCAAGACGCGGAATCGGTTCCTTGTGCATGCGGCGGTTATCCTTTGGTACATCGATCGCACCAACCTTGTGCGCGAACCGTTTGACGGGCGGCGTAAAGAAGTAGGACAGCACGCCGGCCAGGATGAAGGCGGCGACGACTATGCCGATTACAGTATATTCATTCATTGCGCTTTCCTTTTAATGCTTTTGATTTGAACATAAGGAATATATCCTCATACTTATTTTAATCATATCACATTTTGCAGCCTGTTGCAACGAATATTATTAAGGCGCCAGCCGCACGAAAAATGTAATACGCCAGCCGCAGTTGACAAGCATACGCTGCGCAGAGTATGATAAAGGCACGGGTAAAGGGAAAAACAGAGCAATACGGCATCCCTGAACAGGCGCGTTTTACGGAAATCTGCGGTATTGCGCAAAAGCGAAGGAGAGGAGTTTTCCGCCATGGGAAAGTATATACTGGCCCTTGATCAGGGGCACAACGAGTTCAAGAGCAATACTTTTTGACCGCGAACAGAATATTCTTGCAATCCGTCAGCATGAGCTGACGCAGCATTATCCGCATGAAGGATGGGTTGAGCAGGATCCGATGGAGATCTGGTCTACGCAGTACGCGGCTATGTTTGAAGTGCTTGCGGCGGCGGATATCTCCCCTGCCGATGTGGCCGGTATCGGCATTACCAATCAGCGAGAGACGACGATCCTTTGGGATAAGACGACGGGCCGCCCCATCCACAACGCCATCGTCTGGCAGTGCCGCCGCACCGCAGACATCGTGGACGGGCTGGTGAAGAGCGGTCTGTCCGACCATATCCGCCGCACGACCGGTCTTGTCCCGGACGCATATTTTTCGGGCACGAAGATCAAATGGCTGCTCGATCATGTGGAGGGCGCACGGGAGAAGGCTGAGAAGGGCGAGATCCTGTTCGGAACGGTGGATTCGTGGCTGGTATGGAAGCTCACGGGCGGCAGAGTACATATCACGGATGCCACTAATGCCGCGCGCACGATGATCTTTGATATTCACAGTCTCGATTGGGACGACACACTGCTGAAGGCGCTCGATATTCCTCGGGCAATGCTGCCGCGCGTATGCTCGTCAAGCGAGATTTACGGCTATGTTTCTTTGCCTAATGGTGAGATCCCGATTGCCGGCATTGCAGGAGATCAGCAGGCAGCATTGTTCGGCCAGACCTGCTTTAACGCCGGCGACGCCAAAAACACCTACGGCACGGGCTGCTTTCTGCTCATGAATACCGGAACGACAGCCTGTGAAAGTGAAAACGGTTTGCTGACAACGATCGGTATTCGTATCGGAGACGAAACGCAGTATGCGCTTGAGGGCAGCGTATTTGTCGGCGGCGCGGTCATTCAGTGGCTGCGCGATGAGATGCGGTTTTTTCTCGGAAAGCCGGGATGCGGAATACTATGCGTGCAAGGTGAAGGATACCGGCGGCGTTTATCTCGTTCCGGCGTTCACCGGCCTCGGTGCACCACACTGGGATATGTATGCACGCGGCTGTCTGATCGGACTGACGCGCGGCACGACGCGCGAGCATATCATCCGTGCGGCACAGGAGTCGATTGCCTATCAGGTGAACGATTTGCTGACGGCCATGAAACGCGATACGGGCGTGGCCCTATCTTCCCTTTCGGTGGATGGCGGCGCGAGCCGTGACAGCTTTTCTTATGCAGTTTCAGGCTGACATTTCGAACTGCACGATACGTCGTCCGGTCATCCGCGACGACTGCGCTCGGCGCGTGCTATCTTGCAGGCCTGGCAACCGCGTCTGGAGCAGCAGGGACGAACTCAAGGAGCTGTGGCGCTGCGATACACTTTATGCTCCCTCGATGGAGGATGAGAAGCGCAGCAGGCTGCTGAATGGATGGGGACAAGGCGGTCGGACGCTCGCTTGACTGGGCGGAGCATTGAGCATAAAAAAACATCCTGCCGTGAGTCGTAAAAGACTCCGCGGCAGGATGTTTTGCTTTATTCAGGACGTTCCTTCTTTTTGCGCAGGATGGCATAGCGGTCAACTGCGAACGGGAACTGAAAGTGAACCTTCATCTGCGGCACATTGAACAGGTCAAGCGCTTCGCCGTCATCGTTCACAGCCTCGGCGTGGAAGCTATAGGGTGCGTGACCCGGCTGAAGCAGCTCCAGCTCTTCGCCCTTGAAGAAGCGGTTCTTGAGGGCGAACACGGCTGTACCGTCCTCACGGCAGTCGACCGGCATACCCACGACCTCATAATCGCGGATATACTGGCTGTCGCCGTAGTGCTGACCGTTGGCAGAAGGACCGAAGTAAAAGCCTGTGTAATACTCCCCGATGGCTGACCTTGTTTACTTCATCAAGACAGAACTGCGGCATGACATAGTGCTCAGGATCGGCAAGATAAGCATCGATCGCAGCGCGGTATGCGCCGGTCACGCAGGCCGTGTAGTACGCGGTCTTGTTGCGGCCCTCGATTTTGAAGGAATCGATGCCGGCCTTGATAAGCTCCGGAATGTGCTCGATCATGCACATATCCTTGAATTGTACAGATAGGTACCGCGGCTGTCCTCTTCGACCGGAAAGAATTCGCCGGGACGCTTTTCCTCCATCAGGGAGTAATTCCAGCGGCAGGGCTGTGCACATGCGCCGTGGTTTGCATCACGGCCGGTCATGTACTGCGAGATCAGGCAGCGGCCGGAATAGGAAATGCACATTGCGCCGTGGACAAATGCCTCGATTTCCAGTGATTTCGGCGTCTTGGCACGGATTTCAGCGATCTCCTCGAGCGAGAGCTCGCGTGCGAGGACGACGCGTTCAGCGCCCATGTCCGCCCAGAAGTTTGCAGCCTCGGGGTTGAGAATGCTGGTCTGGGTCGAGATGTGCAGCGGAACTCCGGGAGCGTATTTCTGCGCCATGCGGATCACGCCGACATCAGCGACGATCATCGCGTCCGCGCCTGCGTCCTGAAGCAGCTCAAGGTAGGCGGGCAGCGCCGGAAGATCGCGGCACGATGGCATGATATTGACGGTAATATAGCATTTTACGCCGTGTGCGTGCGCCTCAGCGATGCAGCGGCGCAGTGCCCGTCATCGAAGTTCGCCGCTGCCGCGCGCATTCCGAAGCGCTGACCGGCCATATAGACTGCATCGGCGCCGTAGGCAATGCCGAAGCGCATTTTTTCGGGATCACCTGCAGGTGAAAGAAGCTCTGGAATTTTATTCACCGCTTACCTCCGTGCTTTGTCCGTGTTTTCGCTTGCGGCCTGTGCCTGTGCAGCGTTCGAGGTCGCAATGTTGCGCTGATGCTCCCTCATAGCTGCTTGCGAACAGGTGGCTGCCGTCGGGCATTGCGACATAATAGTAATAATCATGGCTCTCCGGGTGGCTTTGCAGCGTAAAGCGAGGCATAGCCCGGATTGCAGATCGGTCCGGGAGGCAGGCCTTCCGCGGTATAAAGGTTGTACGGGGAATCGCTCTTGAGATCCTCGTCGGTGAGCTTGCCGCTCGAACGGCCGAGACCGTACAGGACAGATGCGTCCACCTGAAGATACGGGAATTCGCTCGAATTGTTCAGACGGTTGTAAATAACGCCCGCGATGCGCGCACGTTCATCATCGTGCTGCGCTTCACGCTCGACAAGCGAGGCGACAGTGACAATGTCGCATGGAACGGCCGAGCTCATTGGCTCCGTCTGTGATCTCCGAGTCATAGCGCGAAGCGAAATTATTGAGCATCTTATTGACCGTATCGACGACCGATCCGTTGCCCTTGTAGATCTCATAGGTATCCGGGAACAGATAACCCTCGAGCCATCCTTCCTCGACCGGCTTCTCGTCCTGCAGGAAGTCATGCTTGAACGGGTACTGGTTGAGCACCTTTCGTCGAGTGCATCTGCGGTGCAGACATGGTTGTCAAGCAGAAGCTGTCGTACCTGCGCGACCGAGTAACCCTCGGGAATCGTGATCTGAAGCGTATCAGACGAAGAAGAATTGGTCAGCTTGTCGATGATCTGACCGTAGTCCATGCTGGGGTTAAGCTGGTACTCACCGGCGAGCACATCGTCGGCAGAGTCGCCCCTGACGGCGAGATACGCCTTGAATACCGTACCGTAATTGATAATCCCCTGCTTGTCCAGATCTTTTGCCAGATCAGCGAGCTTTGTGTTCTCGGAAACATAGAACTGCTGCATGGCGTTGTCCTTGACGAATGCAAAGACGTCGTTTGCAGTAAAGATCGCTGCAAGCGAAATGACAAGCGACGCGCCGACGACTGCGATGACATAGACCATCGTGCCGGCGCAGCCGCTGTTCTTATGCCGTCTGCTGCGGCGGCGCTTGCGGCGGACTTCCTGATTTTCCTGATTATCGTACTTATCGTAATCCATAATTCACCTCGAAACATCCCGACCGGCTCAGCCGATCATATCCAAAACAATTTTTGCCGCAAATGCGACAGCGAATACGAGAACTCCCCGGATTTCGCATAAGAAGCCACAGATCGTAGAGACCGGCGCTCTTGACGAAATGCGGCACCGAATCGCGCACAAGCATTCCCTGCGCGGTGCGCACGGTCAGGTACAGGAAGAACAGCAGACCGAGCAGATTGCAGGCGAAAAAAAGTAGTTCGCGATTCCGAATGGTGCATAAACATCGGTCATCCACATGGTGACCGACAGATAAAGACCTCCTGCCAGATGCGCGATAACAGCAGGCCACACGCTGCCGAAAATGTAGGCGGTATAAGCGAAGGCACAGCCGGCAGCGAAAGCACCGATCATGCGGAGCGGATCGCCCTGAAGCAGCGCAAATGTAAGACCGGCAAACAGAAGGCAGGCCGAAGTTCCAACGCCTTCCTCATGAATGGGCATGAGCACACCGCGCAGAAAGAGCTCCTCGACTAAGGCTGCTGCAGCGGCGAATACAAAAATACACGCCGTGCGCACCGAACCGGGACTGGGTCAGCGGCAGTGCCGCAGCGAAAAAAAATCACCGTTCGCCTGTCCGATGAGTGAGCCGAGTGCAATATTGGTCGAAAGAGCGAACATCGCGGTCGTAATGCCGAGCAGAATGGCGAACAGAAGTCCGCCCTTTGGCGGCATCTTCCATCCAAGTCTGTGCATGATCGCGGTTCGATCCTCCGCAGCATAGTACGCAAGGAGCGCCGGGAGCGCAAAGGAAAGCACCTCCGCGAGCAGCAGTAGAGGCGGGCTGATGCCGACATAGCGAATGATGAGCCGGCTGAGACCTGTCAGCAGACAAAAGCAGACAAAGAGGCTGAGACCGGATAAAAGTGCTGTTCTATTTTTCATTCGTGTGCAGCACCTGCCTTTCAGTAATGATGTAGTTGCACGGAAGATCAAACGGCTCACGCGGAAGCTCGTCCGTCAGGCGGCTCTCCGCGCATAGAGCCGCAGCTACAGCGCGGGTCCGGGCAAGAAAACGATCGTAATAGCCGCCTCCATAGCCGAGACGGTAGCCGTTTCTGTCGCACGAGAGCGCAGGAACAATGACGAGCGAAATTCCGTCAGGCGGGATTTCCGGTGCACCGGAGGACGGCTCCGGAATGCCGTAGGCACCGCTTTTCAGTTCATCCAGCGAGAGAATGCGCCGCGCAGACATCTCCCCGGCTCTGCCGCACAGCGGCACGCAGAGCGTTTTTCCGTCTGTGAGCGCCTGCTCCAGAATGGAGGCGGTTCCAATCTCATCGCTTGTAGAGACGTAGCAGAAAATAATACAGGCGGCATCACGGTACAGATCACTATTCAGAAGATTATCCGAAATTTTGCAATCGATAAACCTCTTTTCATCAGAGGAGAGCGTGCGGCGTGCCTCACGGTAGTACCGGCGGAGCTGCTGCTTTTCAGTTTGCAGCATGATACACGACCGAAAGGGCGATTTCATCCGCCTTTTCGCGGCTGATGAGTGCGGTAATGAGTGCGCAGGCGAAATCAAGCGCACCGCCGACACCGCAGGCGGTGATGATCTTTCCGTCAGTGACGCAGGTGGCCGGCACCGCTTCAGCCCCTCCATGCCGTCCTCCATGCCGGGGTAGCAGGTCGCCCTGCGGCCCTTGAGCAGCCCCATGCCGCCGAGGATAACGGACGGCGCAGCGCAGATGGCCGCAACATATTTTTCTGCATCGTACATCGCGCGGACTGCGCTGGTCACACGCTTGTCTGCGTACAGATTGGTCGTACCGGGCATGCCGCCCGGCAGCACGATCATGTCAGCCTGCGCAAGGTCGATATCATCCATTGACAGATCGGTCACGACCTGATGCCGCGCGCACCGCAGACCGTTTCGCCGGTTACGCCGACGAGTCTGGTCTCAACGCCTGCGCGCCGGAGCAGATCGACCAAGGGTCAGCGCTTCGACTTCCTCGAAGCCTTCAGCCAGTAATACATATACCATTGCTGTCACACCTTTCAGTTGAGCATAAGATTGATATATCCGTTATCCGCACACGGCCTATCATGCCACTTGGCAACGCCGAGGGCGGTTTCTGAGCCGGGAGCGGTGACAGTGAGCGTTTCCCGTCTGAGCGCATTCAGCAGTCCCCTTTCCGGGTTTGCGGTAAGTCGGATGGCTTCCTGCGCGGTATCCTCCCAGCAGAAAGCATAAGCGGTGAGTGCGGCTCCGTCAAACCAGCCGTAAACGCCGACACCGAGCGCATCGAACATTGCGATCTGCCGGCTCCATTCTTCACGGCTGCGCGTGATATGAAGCGGCGGGCACGAGGCTTCGTAGAGTGCGTGGATCTGTGGGATGTTGCGCGTCGCTGAGACGGCGCGGCAGTTCGCACTCCCCTGCTGTTCGCGTCAGTGAGCGGCGCGAGAGATAGAATGTCTCGGCATAGCCAAACGGACGATAAAACTCGAACAGCCATTTTTCCGCCGGAATGAGTATCGAAGCCGCTCTGTTCTTCTCTTTATCGAGAGCAAAGGAGCGTTCCAGAAGCTCGGCGGCATAACCGCGGCGGCGGTGGGAAGGATGCGTGCATACGCCATAGATATAGGTGATCTCGCGCAGCTCTCCGTTGACCGAAAGTGTGTACGGGAGCATCTGGAGCATTGCACACAGGGTATTTTCCTGCATGAGCAGCAGCGTATGCTGCGGTTCATAGAAGATGTGAGAAAAAAGTAGCCGTTAAATCCACCTTCGTCCGGAAAACAGGTTTCCCAGAGTGAATAAATCGCCGGGAGATCGCGCTGCTCGGCAAATCGGATCATATTATCCTCGCTCCTTTGGCACAGCCATATATTTCACGCCGCGCATAACGGGATAATAGGATTTTTTGCCTTGCGCAGCCCCTCAAGGCCAAAGATCCTCCTCGCGGTTAACATACATCACATCCGTGCAGTTGCGCTGCACGAACTGCTGATTGATCATCTGATATGCGCCCTGGATCGTGTGATCGGCCTTTTCAATCTGGACAACATACATATCCGGCGTTGCCTTGCAGCCGAAGGTGAACGCAATCACCTCGCCGTCCAGACGCAGCAGGCCGCCGCGCAGATTCAGATAATCGAAGTTGTGGAGAGCCTGTACGATCGCACAGGTTTCCCCTTCGAAATCGCGCTCATGAGCGCAGCCGTTCAGGTTGCACCAGTGGACATGGAACGCAAAAAGCGTCCTTAATGTTGTCCTTTGTCATATCTTCATAACTCCAACGGTTCTCATAGGCAGTCTTGAACCGGTTCACAAGATTGCGCTTGCTCTGGAGCTTTTTTCCGGAGAGCGTCGAGAGCTTTTTCAGCAAGATAGATATAGTCATCTCCGTCCTCGGTGTCGTGCGAGAAGGCGAATTTTCCCGGACGTACCGCTTCGATGCGCTCGATCATCGGTTCCGCGACTGATACGATCACGAACGGAATACCGCGTTCGGCGGCATCCTGCTCAAGCGCGTCGAGCGCCGCGCCGAGGTCGCCATTGCCGACCGGTGCAAGATAGCAGTCGTGACCGCCGTCGAGCGGTGACATTTTGATCAGGCAAAATCCATCCAGAAAGCAGATTCTGGTATTGTAATGGCTGCGCCATGAATAGGTCGACAAAGCAGCGCTCGCACAGATGATAATTATAATGCGAGCCGCATTTTTCGACCGCAGCCTTATCTTCTAAAGTTATTTCACGAAACGGAAGCATAAAAATCCTTTCTGTTTTTGTGAGGGTTACTTTCCTTCTCCGCGCAGTTTCATGTAGTGCGCGCGGACTTCAACCGCCTTGCCGCAGGACATTTTGCCCTCTGTGCAGACACCGTCAACACAGGCCGGACCGCAGTGTCCGAACAGCGTCGGCGCTACAGCGTAGACCAGTCGGTACATTTGTTCTGCGAGCTTGCGGATTTCCCACTGTGCGCGGCTGCAGCAGCGCAGACGGAAAAAAGTTCTTGAGACTGCGGGCGTTGGCAGTCATCATGATACGGGTCGCGCAGGCGTTCGGCAGCACATAACGTGCGTCCTCGATTGCGTGCTTTTCGGCCCTGCTGCGAGCTGCCTTTTCAGGGATACCCTGTTCAAGCAGTTCCTTCAGATACCCTTCCATCAGTGCGGCGGTCAGTTCCTCGTAGGTGCGCTGATCGTCCTCCATCGCCTGAATGAATTTTTTCCCGTGCGGCCGGGATTTTATCAATCTCGGGCGGAAGAACATACTCAAAGCCCTTCTCGCGTACATAGCGCTGGCTCTGCACCGAAAAGGATGCCATGCGGTGACGGGTGATCTGCGCCAGCAGCGAGCGCGAAAACGCCCTCGATGGCGAAGGTGAAGGAAACATGCTCGATAGGACTTTCGTGACCGATCTCGGAGAGCATATTGACAAAATTCTCTGTCTTTTCCTCTGTCAATCCCTCGAGTACGTTGTCAATATTGCTTGAAGAGTAGCAGTTTTTTGCTGCTGCCGCAATCAGCTTTTCCGGCTCGGGAGTATGAGCCAGCAGTTTGACTTTCATAAATTCTTATCCTTTCTTGCCGAACAGACGCTCACCGATGACAACGAGCAGGAATTTCGGCAGCTTCATCATGCGGCCGATACGGCTCGGCTGCTTGAGCAGACGGTAGAACCATTCCAGTCCCAGCTTGATAAAGATATCGGGTGCTCGTCTGGACACGCCTGCGAATACATCGAGCGAGCCGCCGAGACCGCAGAACAGCGTGCCGTGAATATCGTCGATGTTCGCGGCGATGAACTTTTCCTGCTTGGGGGCACCGAGGCATACAAAAACGGCATCTGCGCCGCCTGCGGCATTGATCGCATCTACGACCTGCTGCGTGTCCTTGAAGTAGCCGTCATGCGTGCCGGCAAGCACGAGTCCCGGAAATTTCGCACAGGTTTGCGCCGGCCTTTTCTGCGATACCCGGTTTGGCACCGAGCAGAAAGAGACGCATGTTCTCCTTGGCCATCGCCGCACAGAGCTCTTCTGCAAATTCAATGCCGGAACACGGCCCGGCAGGCCCTCGCCGAGAATTTTTGCGCCGTACACGATGCCGATGCCGTCCGGCAGCACAAGGGCGGCGTGATTTACGATGCCCATGAACTCAGGGTCACGGCGGCAGAGATCAACGATTTCCGGGTTAGGCGTTACAACATAACCCTTCTGCCGCGCGCGGAGCTTGCTCATCGCCAGTTCAACGGCCTGATTTTTTGTAACTGCGTGGAACTGCACGCCTAAAATAGAAGCGGTTTTCATCCTTTTTATTCTCCTATGTCAATACGTCATCATCGGGCACTGCCCATAATCCTTTATATTATAACGCAGTTTATATAAAATCACAAGTGCTGACCCGGCAAACCATCGTTTTGACGAAAAAACAGAAAGCCCGAGACAAAACTGGACTTTCTGTGTTAAAAAGATAAGTTTTCGGTACTATTTCCCGGGAGAACAGCCGCCTGGACCGCAGTGAGAAATAACCTCGTTGAGATAGACCGACATGCCGGTGCACAGGATACCCTGCACCACACCGTCAAACATCACTCCTGCCCAGTTGGCATATTCAGACCATCGGGACGCTGCGTCGAGACACGCCAGCGCGATGCCGCAGCCGGTCAGCGTCAACGGTATCAGCCGGTTCGGAAAACGCTCGAGCCTTTAAGACTCTGCCGAGGCAGTACAGGACGGCAGAAAGTACGGCATAATCCGCTTCGATATACTGCGAAAGGTGTTCCAATGCGCCCACCTCCGCTTCATTCTATGCGGGAACCAACGAAAGGAGAACGCCGGAGCGCTCCCCTTTCGATATTGTCTTAGAGCTGCTCGCGAATCAGCGTGCCCATCTCGGATGTGGACAGCACCTTCTCGCCTTTAGCAGCGATATCCGCAGTGCGGTGGCCGGCGTTCAGCACGTTCTCGACAGCGGTTTCGATGGCATCCGCGTCGGCCTTGGGGCCGAACGAGTAGCGCAGCATCATTGCGCAGGACAGGATGGTAGCGATCGGGTTTGCGATGCCCTTGCCTGCGATATCCGGCGCGGAGCCGTGGCTCGGCTCGTACATGCCTTTGCCGCTTTCGTTCATGGAGGCGGACGGCAGCATGCCGATGGAGCCGGTGATCATGGAAGCCTCGTCAGACAGAATATCGCCGAACAGGTTGCCGGTTACGATAACGTCGAACTGGCCCGGATTGCGGACGAGCTGCATCGCGCAGTTGTCGACATACATATCCGTGTACTCGACTTCCGGGTATTCGTCCTTGATGCGGTGCATGGTCTCGCGCCATACACGGCTGGTCTCAAGAACGTTCGCCTTGTCGACCGAGCAGACCTTCTTGCTGCGCTTCATCGCCATTTCGAAGGCGCGGCGGCCGATGCGCTCGACCTCGTAGACCGAGTAGTTCATATCGTCCGCGCCGGTCTCGCCCCAGCCCTTGTCGCTCTCGCGGCGGTAGTGCTTGCCGAAGTAAACGTCGCCGGTCAGCTCACGGCAAACGAGAATGTCGAAGCCGTCGCCAATAATCTCGGGCTTGATCGGGCACGCATCCGCAAGTGCCTTGTGCATCTGCGCCGGGCGCAGGTTGACAAACAGGCCGAGCGCGGCGCGCAGGCCGAGCAGCGCCTTCTCCGGACGCTTTTCACTCTGAACCTCGTCCCACTTCGGACCGCCGACCGCGCCGAGCAGCACGGAATCTGCATTCTTACAGATCTCGATGGTCTCCTCGGTCAGCGGGATGCCGTTCTTGTCGATCGAGCAGCCGCCTGCGAGGACCTCCTGAAAACCAAACTTATGGCCGAACTTTTCGCCGACCTTATCGAGCACGAGCATAGCCTCGGATACGATTTCCGGGCCGATGCCGTCACCCTTGACAACAGCAATATTGTATTCCATGGGATTATGCCTCTCTCTCCTTGAGCGACTTGAGCAGGCCGCCCGCCTTGATGATGTTCTGGATAAACGGCGGGAATGCAGCCGCCTGCCAGCTCTCGCCCTTGGTAACGTCGGTGATCACGCCGGTGTCGAAGTTGTACCTCTACCTCGTCGCCTGCATCAATGCCGTTCGCCGCTGCCTCGCACTCGAGGATGGGAAGACCGATATTGATGGCGTTGCGGTAGAAGATACGCGCAAACGAGGATGCGATAACGCAGGAAACGCCGTTCTCGCGGAGAACGAGCGGTGCGTGCTCACGGGAGGAGCCGCAGCCGAAGTTGCGGGTCGCAACAACGATGTCGCCCGGGTGCATATTCTTTACAAAATCCGCGTCGATGTCCTCCATTGCATGGGTGGACAGTTCCTTCAGGGTCTGCAATATTCAGATAACGTGCGGGGATGATAACGTCGGTATCGACATTATCGCCGTACTTAAAAACCTTGCCTTTTGCGTTCATGGTATGTGTTTCCTCCCTTACTTCAGGTCGTCCGGTGCACAGATATCAGCCTGCTACTGCACTTGCGGCAGCGACGGCCGGGCTTGCCAGATAAATTTCCGAGGTGATATGACCCATACGGCCGACAAAGTTGCGGTTGGTGGTGGAAACCGCCTTTTCGCCGTGCGCCAGAATGCCCATATGACCGCCAAGGCACGGACCGCAGGTCGGCGTGGAAAAATAGCGCCTGCCTGAATGAAGATCTTGGTCAGACCCTCCTCGATGCACTGGAGATAAACATCCTGCGTCGCCGGGATGATGATGGTGCGCACATTCGGATTTACCTTGCGGCCCTTCAGGATTTCAGCTGCAACGCGCATGTCGTCGATACGGCCGTTGGTGCAGGAACCGATGACCGACTGCTGGAACTTCGATATGGCCGAGGTCGTCAATGGTCTTGGTGTTCTCCGGCAGGTGCGGGCACGCGATGGTCGGACGGAGTGCAGACAGGTCGATCTCGATGGTCTGCTCGTACTCGGCGTCAGCGTCGGCCTCAAATGCGGTGATGTCGCGGTCAACGCGGCCCTTGATGTAATTCATCGTCTTGTCGTCCACCGGGAAAATCCCGTTCTTCGCGCCGGCCTCGATTGCCATGTTGCAGATGGTGAAGCGGTCATCCATGGACAGCGCGTGTGCACCCTCGCCAACGAACTCGATCGCCTTGTACAGAGCGCCGTCCACGCCGATCTTGCCGATAATGTGCAGGATGACGTCCTTGCCGGAAACCCACGGGCTCAGCTTGCCCTTGAGAACGAACTTGATCGCGCTCGGCACCTTGAACCATGCCTTGCCGGTCGCCATGCCTGCGGCGAGATCGGTAGAACCGACGCCGGTCGAGAATGCGCCCAGCGCACCGTAGGTGCAGGTGTGGCTGTCCGCGCCGATGATCAGCTCGCCGGGAGCGGTCAGGCCTTTTTCGGAGCAGCGCATGCTCGATGCCCATTGCGCCGACGTCGAAGAAGTTGACGATATTGTACTTTTTAGAGAACTCACGGCACTCCAGACACTGCTCTGCGGACTTAATATCCTTGTTCGGTGCAAAGTGGTCCATTACCAGCGCGATCTTAGTGTTGTCGAACACCTTGCTGAAACCGGCTTTTTCCATCTCGCGGATGGCAACAGGGCCGGTGATGTCGTTCGCGAGCGTCAGATCGACGTTTGCTTCGATGAGCTGTCCTGCGGTCACGCTGTCAAGACCTGCGTGCTTCGCGAGGATTTTCTGCGTCATAGTCATACCCATAACAGTTTTCCTCCTGCGGATTGCGTCGTTAAAATACTTGTTGATGCCGTTGATATACGCCTTGATAGAAGCCTCGATAACGTCAACCGATACGCCGCGGCCGGTAACGAGCTCGTCGCCGCCGCCCACGCGGATCTTTACGATAGCTTCGCTCTGTGCGTCCTCGCCGTCGGTCAGTGCGCGCAGCGAGTAGTCCTCCAGAACGATGTCCTTGCCGATGATCTTGTCGATTGCATGGAACGATGCGTTGATCGGGCCGTCGGAAGCGGCAGCGCGCTCAAACATCTCGTCACCCTTTCTTGACGCGGATGACTGCGGTAGAGGTGATGGTGTTGCCGGAGTTGATGACAAAGCGGTCGAGAATGTAGCGCTCCTCGCCGGAAACCGGAACAGCACCGATCAGACCCTCGAGGTCGCGGTCCTTGATGACCTTCTTCTTGTCGGCCAGAACCTTGAACTTCTCGAATGCCTTCTCGAGCTTCTCGTGATCGAGCGTGTAGCCAAGCTCATGCAGACGCTCCTCGAATGCATGGCGGCCGGAGTGCTTGCCGAGCACGATGGCGTTCTTCGGGATGCCGACGGATTCCGGAGTCATGATCTCGTAGGTTTCCTTGTTGGCCATCACGCCGTGCTGGTGGATGCCCGCCTCGTGTGCGAACGCATTCGCACCGACGATCGCCTTGGTCGGTGCAACAGCAACGCCGGTAATGGTCTGGATCATGCGGCTTGCGCGGTAGATCTGGGTGGTTTCGATATTGCAGCCGATGCCAAAGTGGTCGGCACGGGTCTTGAGCGCCATAACGCACTCCTCCATCGAGGCGTTGCCTGCGCGCTCGCCGATGCCGTTGATGGTGCACTCGATCTGGTCGATACCGGCTTCAACGCCCGCGAGGGAGTTCGCGACCGCCATGCCGAGGTCGTTGTGCATATGACAGGACAGAACGATGTTTTCGATGCCGGTGGTGTGCTCGCGCAGATACTTGATGCGTGCGGCGTACTCCTCCGGGATCATGTAGCCGACGGTATCCGGAATGTTGATGGTGGTAGCGCCTGCCTTGATAGCGGTTTCGACAACGCGGCACAGGAAGTCGAGGTCAGTGCGGGTCGCATCCTCGGCGGAGAATTCAACATCCGAGCAGAAGCTTTTCGCGTAGGAAACGCTGTGCGCGATGGATTCGATTACTTCATCCGGCGTCATCTTCAGCTTGTACTCCATGTGTACCGGGCTGGTTGCAATAAAGGTATGGATACGAGCGGACTCGGCACGGCGGATGGCGTTGTAGGCAGCCTCGATGTCCTTGTCTACGCTGCGCGCAAGCGAGCAGATGGTCGCGCCGCGAACGGTATCAGCGATTGCTGCGATCGCAGCTGCATCACCGGGAGACGCAGCTGCAAAGCCGGCCTCGATGATGTCGACCTTGAGCGCTTCGAGCTGCTTTGCGACCTCAATCTTCTCGTTGAGGTTCATCGCGCAGCCGGGCGACTGTTCGCCGTCGCGCAGTGTCGTATCAAAAATCTTAATCGTTCTACTCATGGTTTCTTGTCCTCTCCTTCGGGTAATGTTTGTCGTACAGGGACAAAAAAAGCTCCGTCCCTTAATTCTGCATTAAGAGACGAAGCGAAAGCTCCGCGGTACCACTCTTGTTGCCGCAGAAAAAACTGCGACCACTCTAAGCGCATCCATCAATGCGCAGTCCGTATAACGGCGGACATTCCGTTCCATCTTACCGGCACAAAAGGCTTTCAGCGGACAGTTCCCGGGCGAGTTTCACTGCATTTCGACGCTGCCTTACACCGGACAACAGCTCTCTGAGGACGAAAGTACAATTACTTTTACCCGTTCATCACCTTTATCATATGTTATTATATTATCCCCCTGCGCACTGCATTGTCAAGAGAAAATTTCGAAGTTTCGCCGTTATTTTACATATGCTATCCCGGACGGCTTGCGAAGCATGATAATATCTGATATAATATTTGTTATCTCTGGGATAAAGAGAAAATAAAAAAGAGGAGTATGTAACATTGAAACAACTTGGACTGCTGGTTAGACTCATTATCGGCATTATCGCCGGTATGCTTGATCGGCCTTTGCGGAGGCTGGTTCGGCATTGCGGACACGACGGGATTTGTTGCGGTCATTCGGCTGCTCGCGACGTTCACCTCGCTGTTCTCCACTTTCCTATCCTTCATGATTCCGCTGATCATCATTGCCTTCATCACGGTCGGCATGGCGGAGCTGGGTAAGAAGGCAAACCGCCTGTTCGGCCTGACGCTGCTGCTTGCCTACGGCACGACGACGATCTCCGGTTTTCTTACCTTTTTTATCGGTAAGGCGTTCCTGCCGTCGCTCATCAAGCCGATCACTGGCGATATCCTCGAAAGCAACGCATTCGAGCCGTTCTTCACCATCGAGGTCACCCCGATCTTCGGCGTTATGACTGCGCTCGTGCTTGCATTCGTTCTCGGCATCGGCATGGCAAACCTCAAGGGCGATTCCATGCTCAAGGTTTTCCGTGATCTTCAGAACATCGTTTCCGGCGTGCTGCGCCACGTGATCATTCCGCTTATTCCGGTGCATATCGCAGGTCTGTTTGCCAATATTTCGGCGGAGGGCCGTCTTGCTGCAACCGTTAAAATGTTCGCGTCGCTGTACGCAATCATCATCGTGCTTCAGCTGCTTTACATTATTTCCCAGTTTGCGCTCGCAAGCGGCGTATGCAGAAAGAACCACCTGAAGAGTATCAAGAATGTCGCCCCTGCGTACTTTTACTGCCCTCGGTACTCAGTCCTCTGCGTCTACGATACCGGTAGCGCTGAACTGTGCGTACAGCAATAACGTAAACCGCGATGTTGCCGATTTCGTTGTTCCGCTCTGCGCGACCATCAACCTCAACGGCGATACCATTTGTCTGGTGCTCGGCTCGATGGGCATTATGCTCGCAAGCGGCATGAACCCGACGCTCGCTGTGTTCGCGCCGTTCATTCTCATGCTCGGCGTTACCATGGTAGCGGCTCCGGGCGTTCCGGGCGGCGGCGTCATGGCAGCGCTCGGCCTTATCACCTCGATGCTCGGCTTCACCGATCCGATGCAGCAGCTCATCATCGCACTTCACTTCTCGCAGGACAGCTTCGGAACGGCGGCGAACGTTACCGGCGACCAGGCGCTTGCGCTGATCGTGGATGAGGTAGACCGCAAAAGAGCGGCAAGGCGTAAATCGAAGAAAAGGAGACAGCATGGAAATTCTGCTTGACATCATTCGGAGTGTAGACTACAATATCCTGCTCCTTATCGCGGACAGGCTCCGCGGCGGCGTGCTCGACCCGGTTATGACCATGCTGTCTCTGATTGGGAACGGCGGCGCAGTCTGGATCACGCTCGCGGTCCTGCTGCTGTTCTTTCGAAAAACGCGGCGCGCAGGCGCAGCCATGCTGCTCGCGATGCTCGCGGGATTCATTGTAGGTAATCTGTGGCTCAAGGAGCTGGTCATGCGGCCGCGGCCGTTCGTTACGCACAGTGATCTGACCGCACTGCTCGCTCCGGGCGATCGGTGGTCGTTTCCATCGGGACACGCGCTCTCGTCATTTGCGGCGGCGACAGCACTCTGGTGCTTTCATAAAAAAGACCGGCGTGCTCGCGCTCGTTCTTGCGGCGCTTATTGCATTTCGCGACTGTACGCGAGCGTACACTATCCCACCGATGTTCTTGCAGGCATGCTCATCGGCATTGTACTCGGTCATGCGGCGGCGTTTCTGACCGACCACATCATCGACACATTCCATTCCATCCGGCTGAGAAAGGGCGACAAATGAACCAGTATAAACGTCTGCTCAGCAATACCTTTTATCTTTGCTGTCGGCACATTCAGCTCCAAGATTCTTGTCATCCTGATGCTGCGCTTCTACACCGGCGTGCTGACGCAGGACGAGATGGGCGTTGCAGATCTTATCATCAAGACGACAAGCATTCTGTATCCGGTCGTATCACTGTCCATCGGACAGGCAGTTATCCGTTACGGACTGGAGCGAAGACGGCGCAAGCCGGATGTGTTCACCATCGGTCTGCTGACAGTGGCCTGCGGCTTTCTGATCTCATTGCCGTTCAATCCCCTGCTGAAGCTTGTTCACTATAACACCTCGGCGGGCGTGGCAGGCTCACTGCTCGACTACCGCATTCTGATCTATGTGTATGTGTTGACCTCGTGCACGCAGAATGTCTGCGGCCAGTTTATCCGCGCGATCGGTTATGTCCGCCTGTATGCCATTGACGGCATCTTCCGCACATTCATGACCATTGTGCTGAACATCCTGTACCTCAAAAAGGTGTTCCGCTGGAACATTTTACGGCTACGTGGCTTCTATTATCTGCTCGGACGCTCTTTCGACCGTGTGCCTGTTTATGATCGCCAGACTCTGGAAATATTTCCGTCCGCGGCGCATCAACTTCTATCTGTGGCGCAGCATGCTGCTGTACGCGCTGCCGCTTGTTCCGGATGCGATCCTCGTCTATATCATCGGTTTCTCTGATCAGGCGTTTCTCGCCTCCATGCAGAATACCTCGGTCAGCGCGATCTATTCGATCGCCTACCGCGTGCCGACGCTCATTGCGCTCGTCGCATCCATTTTTATTGATGCGTGGCAGCTTTCCATGGTCAACAGCAATACCAAGGAGGAGCAGATCGAATTTTTTTCTCGAATGTCGGAAATACCTACTCCGCCATTGTGTTCATCATTGCCTCGGGCGGCATCATGTGCGCAAAGCTCGCCATGACGGTGCTCGCGGTGAAGAACTACTATATCGGCTGGACATTCATTCCCATTCTGGCGATCGGCGCAGGCTTCAACTGCCTGTCGAGCTTTCAGAAGAGTGTGTATCTGCTGGAGAAAAAAACCGTTCCGTCCTTCCTTTCAACGGCATTTTCTGCGGTCATCAATATTGTTCTGAACGCGCTGCTCATTCCGCGTTACGGCGGAACGGGCGCCGCAGCGGCAACGCTGACAAGCTACGTTGCTCTGTTTATTTACCGCGCACTCGACAGCCGCCGGTTTATGCCGATCCGCTGGAAGAGTCTGCGTCTGGGACTGACTGTGCTGCTGCTCGCCGTGCAGGCAGCGCTCATGTTTATCGAGCCGCCGTTCTGGCTCATCTGGCAGCTGCTGCTGTTTGGTGCAGTAGGACTGCTCAACAGCCGTGAACTGATGGCAGCATTTTCCAAGATTCTGCATCGGCACAGAAAAGCATAAATACAAGGGCGCCTCGAAATCGAGGCGCTTCTTCTTTGTTCGTTTCGGCATTCCGACGAAAAATACGCTTTCTGCGCGGCCGCCCTTGCTTTTCGCTTCCCGATACGTTATACTATATGGCGTGCTGTTCGGCATTCATTGCTTCCGGATATGAACATGACAGTTCGAAACCATCCTGTCGATAAACAAAACTAGGGACAACGAAACAGAAAATATGTTGATTTTCTCGTTGTTGTACGCATTATTTGGAGGTGAACGAAATATGGTGAAAGAAAATATGAGCAAAGCGCAAAAGCTGACATTTTCTGCGATGATCATGGCGCTCTACATTGTAGTGCTGTACTTCACGCAGAGTTTTTCATTCGGTGCTTATCAGATCCGTATCGCAACTTCGCTTTACGGCCTTTCCTACCTGTTTCCGTTCCTGGTTTTGCCGCTTGGTTTCGCAAACTTCATCGCCAACATGCTGTTCGGCGGCCTTGGCCTGCTCGACATGTTCGGCGGCTGTATCGTCGGTATCGTTACGACCGCAATCATCGTGCTCATCCGCCGTCAGGGGCTGGAGCCGATGGCTGATGATCCTCCCGATCATCCTTGTGCCGGGTCTCGGCGTTTCGACGTACCTTTCTTATCTGCTGCATGTGCCTTACAGTGCGCTTGCACTCAGTCTCGCATCGGCCAGACTGTTCCGGCTATCTGCGGCGCAGTACTGGTAAATGTGCTTCAGCGTGCACTTTATCCGCAGAAGATCAAGGCAGACTGATTGAATTAAAAAGGAGAAATGCAACCTATGACCGGAAGAAATAAAGAAGAACTGAACGGCGTCACCCTTCTGGGAAATCAGAAAAACAAGTATCCTACGGATTATGCACCGGAAATGCTCGAGAGCTTTCCGAACAAGCATCCGGAGAACGATTACTTCGTAAAATTTAACTGCCCGGAATTTACAAGCCTCTGCCCGATTACAGGTCAGCCGGACTTTGCAACCATCTATATCTCCTATGTGCCCGGTGAGCGCATGGTGGAGAGCAAGTCACTCAAACTGTATCTGTTCAGCTTCCGCAATCACGGAGATTTTCATGAGGATTGTGTCAATATCATTATGAAGGATCTAATCCGCCTGATGGCTCCAAAATACATTGAGGTCTGGGGGCAAATTTACCCCGCGCGGCGGTATTTCGATTGACCCGTACTGCAACTACGGCAAGCCCGGCACACGCTGGGAGCAGGTCGCCTTTGACCGTCTCGCCCACCACGATCTTTATCCGGAGAAGGTGGACAACCGATGAGCGAAAAAAGCTATGGTGCTCTGCTCGGGCGGCGTAGACAGCACGACCTGTCTTGCGCTTGCCGTCGAGAAATACGGTAGAAAAACGTCAGCGCGCTGTCCATTTATTATGGTCAGAAGCATGTCAGGGAGATCGAGGCTGCGAAAAAGGTCCTCGAATACTACGGTGTGGAGGGCACATCCCTCGACCTTTTACCCCCCTGTGTTCGCGTACAGCGACTGTTCGCTGCTTTCTCACTCGACCGAAGAGGTCCCCGAGGAAAGCTATGCAGAGCAGCTGAAGAGTACGCACGGCGCACCGGTCACGACCTATGTCCCGTTCCGCAACGGACTGTTTCTTTCGGCGGCGGCGAGCGTCGCACTTTCCAAAGGGATGCAGTGTCATCTACTACGGCGCACATCATGATGATGCAGCCGGAAACGCCTACCCCGATTGCAGCGAGGGAAATTCGTGAATGCGATGAACCGGTCGGTAGAAGAAGGCACGGGCGGCGCACTGCGCATCGAAGCGCCTTTCGTCCGCTGGAACAAGGCTCAGATCGTCAGGGGGGGCCTGCGGCTGCATGTCCCCCATGAACTGACATGGAGCTGCTACGAGGGCGGAGAGAGGCCGTGCGGCAAATGCGGCACCTGTCTCGATCGTCTGCGCGCGTTCGAAGCGAACGGCGTGAGCGACCCGGCAATGAAGTAATAAAAAGACTGCTGTTTTCTCTCGAGAACGGCAGTCTTTTTATTTTGGACTCCCCTGCTCTACGCATAGAATGACGCAGAGGAGGTTTTTCTATGGGTAAGAGCTTGACTCTGGCGGTCATCGGCGGCGATGAGCGTCAGGTTTTTCTGGCGAGCCTTGCACTGGCAGACGGTCATGCCGTGCGCACGTTTGCGCTTGACCGGGCGAACATAGAGGGCGCGGCGATCTGTTCTGATGCTGCGTCATGCAGAGGGCGCAGATGCAGTGCTGCTGCCCGTCCCCGTCATGCAGGGCGATGGCTTGCTGCGCGCCGCTTGCGCGGACGGAGACTGATGTGATGCGGTGCTTGATGCGATACCGGCAGGCGTGCCGGCGTTCGGCGGTGCGGTTCCCTTCCGGCTGCATGCCCGGGCGGTGCAGTGCGGTGTACGGCTGATCGACTATCTCTCGCGAGAGGAGCTTGCGATACGCAACGCCGTGCCTACCTGTGAGGGGAGCGCTGCAGCTCGCTATGGAGCAGACTGACTGCACGATACAGGGTGCACATGTGCTCGTCATTGGTGCAGGACGGATCGGATTTCTGCTTGCTGTCAGACTGCATGCACTGGGAGCACAGGTGACTGTCGCGGCCCGGTCACTGAGAGACCGTGCTCGTATCGAGTCCGCCAGGCCTTGCGGCGGTGGATACGGCACAGCTTGCACAGGAGGTGCACGGCAGGGAGATCATCTTCAATACTGTGCCTGCACCGCTTTTGACGGGCGAGATACTGCGCGCACTGACGCCATCCTGCATTGTGATCGACCTTGCGTCCATGCCGGGAGGTGTTGCGCCGGATGCGGTTCCCCCAACGGGCTGCCGGGTAATACACGCCTTGTCTCTGCCTGGAAAGGTTGCGCCGCGCACGGCTGCTGCCGCGATTTATGCTACGGTGACCGCTATACTGCGAGAGGAGGGCGTGCTGTGAAAATCGGTTTTTGTTATGACAGGTTCGTTCTGTACGTTCGTCAAGGCACTTCGAGCAATGGAAAATCTTGTATCGCTCGGTCACAGCGTTACACCAATCCTGAGCGAGCATGCAGGCGGTATGGATACACGGTTCGGCACGGCAGATGATTTGCGTGAACGTCTGCGGAATATCACTGGCAGCGAGATCATCGACAGTATTGCGGGAGTGGAGCCGATCGGGCCGAAGCGAATGTTCGATGTGCTGATCGTTGTGCCCTGCACGGGCAACACGCTTGCAAAGCTCTCGCATGGTATTACAGATACGACCGCTGCAATGGCGGTTAAGAGCCATTTGCGAAGCGAGAGACCGGTTGTCCTCGCACTTTCAACCAATGATGCGCTTGCAGCCTCCGCAGAGAATATCGGAAGATTGCTGAATCGCAGACACTATTATTTCGTGCCGTTCGGACAAGACGATCCGGAGGGCAAACCGCGGTCGCTGGCAAGTGAACTTTCGCTCCTGCCGGAGACCATGGAAGCAGCACTTGAAGGGCGGCAGCTGCAGCCGATATTGATTTCTTTCTGATGCAGAAGAACAAGGGCAGGGACACGATACGGTGTCCCTGCCCTTTTACGGCTGTCGGTATTGCTGCTCAGCTGTTTCCGTCCGCATTCTCCCCGCCAGTCACGAAGCGGATGGCTCTTGCGTAGTTTTTGACCTCGGCATGCGTCTCTGAACCGCCGAATTCACCGTCAAGCGTCCAGGAGATTTCCTCCTCTGAGTCAAATGTAATATGCGAGGTGCGGAAGTAGAGAAAACGAGTCGATTCGGTGTTATGCGTCAGCAGGTCATTGATCAGCCATTGAAGCTCCATCGGATTATCGACCGGATAGACGAGCAGAACCTCATACAGACCGTCATCGAGTGCGATAGAGTCCGGACTCAGTGCCTTAAAACCGCCTACAGAGACCGAATTTGTTACCATGCCGTAAATGAAGTGATCTTCGATCTGCATTTCCGGACTGTTGACGCGGATGCGATATTCCTTGATGTTCGCAAGCGACATGACGCCCTGCATGATGTAGGCAGCACGGCCGAAGATGTTTTTAGTCTGCTGCGGCGTGGCGTAGCTGACCTCGGTGAATACGCCGAAGGCAGCGATATAGTTAAAATAGCGGCTGTTAAAGCGGCCGATGTCGAGTGCCTGCAAGCGGTCCTTTGCAGCGATAGCAGCCGCCTCGGCCGGGACCTTGGGAATACCGAGACTGGTAGCAAAAATCGTTGGTCGTGCCGGCAGGGATGTAGCCGAGGGCGGCCGTACCTTGCTCTGCATCAGGCCGGTGACGACCTCGTTGAGTGTGCCGTCGCCGCCGGCACCAGACGATACGGTCAAATTCCCCGGCTCTTGCCTGCGCAACGCGGGTCGCATCCTCGGGACCTTCGGTTACGTGCAGGGTTACATCAAACCCTGCCTCTTGAAAAGGTGAGGATGCAGTCAATGAGCTTTGCCGCGCATCGCACCGCGCCCGGCATGGGGATTAACAATCCAGAGCATTTTTCATGTGCATCCGTCTCCTTTCATGAGCATGCGTTTAGCGGGCAAGAAGAGCGCAGATCTTGTTGGCGTAGCCGGCCGGGTCATCTACCGGCAGACCCTCGATCAGCAGCGACTGCGTGTACAGAATGTCCGCATAGTCGGCAAGGGCATCCGAACCTTCGGCCTGGAGGCGCACAGCTTCTTGAAGATCGGGTGATCTGCGTTCAGTTCGAGTACGCGATCAGCGCGGACAGTCTCACCGCCGTTGACAGCAGCCTGCTGGTTGAGCACCTTCTCCATCTCGAGCGTTACCGGGCCTTCGGCACGCAGGCAGCACGGATGGTTTTGAGGCGGCCGGTCAGCTCGACCTTCTTCACCTTGCCCTCAAGCGCCTTGCTGAGCGCGTCGAGCAGCTCCTTGTTGTCCTCAGACTGCTTCTTGATCTCTTCCCCTTTCCTCTTCGCTTTCCAGACCAAGATCTGCGTCCAGAATCGACTTGAATTCCTTGTCGTCGTATTTCGCAATCATTTTGGTGCAGAACTCGTCGATGCTGTCATCCATGCAGAGGACTTCGTAGCCCTTGTCGGACAGAGTCTCCATGACAGGCAGCATCTTGATCTTATCAACAGTTTCACCGCAGGCGTAGTAAATATACTTCTGGTCTTCCTTCATACGGGAAACGTAGTCCTTGAGCGAAACGAGCTTGTTCTCGGTCGAGGAATGATACATCAGCAGATCCTGAAGCAGCTCCTTATGTGCGCCGTACTGGACGTATGCGCCATATTTAATCTGGCGGCCAAAGGCTGCCCAGAACTTGTCGTAATCCTCCGGCTTATCCTTCTGCATCTTGAGCAGCTCGCTCTTGATCTTCTTCTCAAGGCTCTGCGCAATGGCCTTCAAATGGCGGTCGTGCTGCAGCATCTCACGGGAGATGTTGAGCGACAGATCTGCCGTATCGACCATACCGTGTACAAAGCGGAAATGATCGGGGAGCAGGTCCGCGCATTTGTCCATGATGAGCACGCCGTTGGAGTAGAGCTGAAGCCCCTTTTCATAATCCCTTGGTATAATAATCCATCGGAGCGTGCGACGGGATAAACAGCATCGCGGTGTAGGTCACTGCGCCCTCAACGCTCGTATGGATGTGACAGAGCGGCGGCTGATAGTCGAAAAAACTTCTGCGTATAGAAATTGTTGTAGTCCTCGTCCTTCAGCTCCTTTCTAGATTTCTTCCAGATCGGAACCATGGAGTTCAGGGTTGTGTTTTCGGTATACTCCTCCCACTCGGGCTTGTAGTCATCCCCTGCATCTGCCGGCTTCTCCTTCATGCGAGAACGGGTCATGTCCATCTTGATCGGATAGCGGATGTAGTCGGAGTACTTCTTTACCAGACCCTGAATGCGGTACGGCTCGAGGAATTCATCGTAATTCTCGGTTCGGTATTGTCCTTGATGGTCAGCACGATCTTCGTGCCGTTTTCCGCCTTTTCACAGGGCGTCACGGTGTAGCCGTCCGCGCCGTCCGACTCCCCAGCGGTTTGCGCTGTCGCTGCCGACCGCACGGGAAACGACCTCAACGTGCTTTGCGACCATAAAAGCCGCGTAGAAACCGACGCCGAACTGGCCGATGATGTCGATGTCGTCCTGCTTCTCGTTCTCAGCCTTGAAGGCAAGCGAGCCGGAGCGTGCGATGGTGCCGAGGTTGCTCTCGAGCTCCTCAGCGGTCATGCCGCAGCCGTGGTCCTCGATGATAAAGCGGCGATTTGCCTTGTCGAGGTCAGCTCGATGGGGGAGCGCATCGCGCGTGATGCCCGTTTTGCCTTCCTTCATCGCGTTATAGTAGAGTTTATCGGTGGCATCCGATGCGTTCGAAATCAGCTCGCGCAGGAAAATTTCCTTGTGCGTATAAATCGAATTGATCATCAGGTCAAGCAGACGCTTGGACTCTGCCTTGAACTGTTTCTGTGCCATAGTAACATACACCTCTGTGTTTTGATTTATCTGTTCAATACGATTAGCACTCTATATCTTCGAGTGCCAACAATGATATGATAGTACGCTTTTACAAAAAATCAAGAGGGCAGCACAGAAAATTCACGTTTTGTTAACAGTGTGCAAAATAAAAAGAACCGCTCCGTGAAGAGCGGTTCTGAGATGAGACTTTTCTCAGCTGAGCGGTATTTATTCTGCGACAGCCGTCAGCATCAGGCTGCCGAGAGTCAGAGAGCCGTTGCTGAACGAAATGGTCTCGCCGGCAAGCTGGAACAGCTCTGCCGGAACCCAGCTCGTGCCGTTGATCTCGTAGGAGGCAGCGCCAAGAGATACGCCGCCGGTGCGATCGTTGCCTGCGTGGTAGCGGTCTGCACCCAGCTGGACGTTGATCGGGGTCTCACCCTTTTTGAGGATAACGGTCTGGGTCTTGCCGTCCCAGGATACCTTGTAGCCGAGGTTCTCTGCGACCTTGCGGACCGGAACCATCGCTACGCCGTCTGCAACGCAGCCTTCGGTCAGCTGCGAGCCATCCTTAGAAAAACGAGGAAACGGCTGTCCTCCTGGCCCGATGACAACGCGGTCGGCAGCGGCCTGTGCCGGGTAAGAAGTAGCAGCGACGTCGAACCATGCAAGGAAACGGGTGCCGACATGGATATCATCGACGGTTTACAATGTTGCGGGTCATGAACGGCTGAACGCTCGCGTCCTTCGCGATGGTAAGGTGCAGCGCGCCGCTCTGGCAGGTAACGGTGACAGAGCCGTCGTCGTTCTTCTGAACAGCCTCAGCAGTGAGCAGAGATGCCGGAGCGTGCTTGTCGGTGAGATTGGTCAGAACAGCATATGCGGTGGTCTGTGCCGGAAGAGACATGGTGACAGCTTCGTCGTGATATACGTAAACGCTTTCACCTGCCTTGAGGGCAGACAGATCAGCCGCAGCAGCGGTCTGGGTGTCCATGACGATCGCATTTTCGGTGTGCAGTACGAGCTCGTCACCGTCTGCGGTCTTAACAGTCAGATCGCCGTTCTCATAGCTGACAACGGTCGCCAGCTCGGTCATCGGTGCAACGGACAGAGACGGGAGCGTATCGGCAGCGGCCTGCGTCAGCGTCGAGCTGCCCGCTCCGTTCAGATGAGAGACATCGACTGCGCCGGCAGCCGGAAGTGCACTCATCATCATCATTGCAGCGGCCAGTACGCCGCCCATCGTTCTCTTCATCATAGTGTTTTATCCTCCTGTGTTATGTTCTTGTCCTGTTAGACGGAGAACCGCACAGAAGGTTCCCTGTTTTTCGAAAAAACTCGAATTATTTTTTTTGACGGTACAGCGTGATTAATGTACGGCATGGCCTTAGCCTGCGAAAGCTGCCGAGACGGAAACGGTGTACTCCCCTGCTGTGCAGTCGAGAGAAACCGTCTGAGAGACGATTTTTCCAAAGGAGACCGTCTGTTCAGTTTGAATGTTCGATACCTGCATGCTGCCGCCGTTCGGCATGGCAAATGCAGCGGTGTCCGTAAGACTGTCATAGAGCGGCGAGGTAAAACGATCGTCCAGCGGTCGTTCGAGCGCGAAAGTGACGAAACATACGCGAGCGGCACGCGGCCGAAGGCGGTCAAACGCTGCATCTGGTCGCGTGCTGAGCACGCTTCGCTGTCGCTCTTGGAACCGAAACTGGTGCTCAGCAGGCCGTTTCAAGCGAAACTGCCGTCAGCAGTGTCTTGTCAGCGACGTTTGCGGCCGAAAGGGTCAGCGTACCGCTCGTCAGCAGACTCCGGTTGTCCGTATCTGCAGTGGTCGCATCCTCTGCCCGCAGGGTCAGCACGGTCTCGCCGTTCCTTTTGACGGCGGTCGGCTGAACGACGGTTTTATAGGTAAGCGCTGCGGCGGTTTTCGCGGTCATGGTGCGGTAGCTCTCGTAATTGGCAAACAGGCGCTTGAGCGGCGCAGCAGCGGCCGCGTCAACAGCGCCCCTGCTCAGTGAGACGGTCGAGCAGTGTTCCCTCTTCCCCCTTCGGGGAAACTGCAAGTGCGGTGTAGGATGCCGCTGCGGCGTCATCACGGTTAAACAGCTCGGTGTCGACAGCGGCGAGATCATACACGCCAAGCTGCGCGGCGGTCTCGGCAGCATCGGAATAGCTGAAATCCCCGGCGGTATCCGAATAGCCAGTGAGCGCAGCAGAAATGCCGCATACATCCGGGCATCACACATGTCCTCCGGCGACCACGAAGTCGCAGAGGTGCCCTGCGTCAGACCGTTATCATACAGATACTGGATATACGGCTGCTCCCACGCGGCAAGGTCGGTAAACGGCGCGGTATAGGTGAGCTCTCTGGCGGCGTCCTCCTGTCCGAGCAGGCGGACGAGCATGACAGCGGCCTCTGCACAGGTAGGTGCACGGTCGAGCGCGTAGCCGCTTCCCGTTCCTTCGAACAGGCCGAGTGAATGCAGTGTGTCTGCACACGGCGTGAAGTCGGCGGCGAGAGGCGCAGGTCAGCGCGCCGGTGAGAGCTGCACCGCAGAAAAGACTGCGTAATACTTTATTCAAAAGGTGTTCCCTCCTGAGTCATAGACAATATTTAGGCGATACCGCATGATTGAACAAAGGGTGATTTTGCACGATATCGCTATAATACTATATCACATTCTGATGTATTTTCCAACCAGTAATCGGGCAGAATACGCGAAAAGGGGGAGTGACTTTCATGGCAGACATGCGAAAATGCGGTATCATCGGTACCGGAAATGTAGGTGCGGCGAGCGCTTATACCCTTGCGGTGAGCGGACTGTTCTCCGAGGTATTACTGCTTGATGCGGACATGCACAGAGCGGAGGGCGAAGCCGCTGACATTGCGCACGGTGCAGCGCTTCGGCGGCCCTGCCGGGTACACGCAGGCGGCTACACCGACTTTGCGGACTGCGGACTGGTTATTCTCGCGGCCGGAACGAACCAGCGCCCCGGCGAGACTCGGGAGGCTCTGCTCGGGCGAAATCGTGCCATCCTGCAAAGCATTCTGGAACAGCTGACCGCTGTAAACCGGGATGCAGTCCTGCTCGTCGTGTCGAACCCGGTGGACGTACTGACCGGATATACACTTGAGCTGTCCGGATTTCCGGCTGAGCGGGTCATTGGTTCAGGGAACCGTGCTCGACACGGCGCGCATCAAAGTGCCTTCTGGGGAAAAACTCGGCGTGGACAGCCGAAATGTGCACGCCTTCATGCTGGGCGAGCACGGCGACAGTGAAGGCGCGGTCTTGTCGAGCGCCAATATCTCGGGTGCGGATCTTGACGACTTCTGCCTTGCTGCCGGAATTGATGATCCGGAAAGCATGCTTGCCTCGCTCGCGCGTGAGGTCACTCACGCAGCGTATGATATCATCGAGCGCAAAGGGCGCAACCTGCTATGGCATTGCGATGGCAGTGCGGCGCATTGCAGAGGCCATCATCCGGGACGAGCACGCCGTCCTGCCCGTTTCGACGCTTGCGCGCGGTGCTTACGGCATCGAGGGCGTATGCCTCGGTCTGCCTGCCGTCGTAGGAAGATCAGGCGTCTCCCAGGTTCTCGACCTGCCGCTGTCACGCGATGAGACTGAACGGCTGCTTGCTTCCGCGCACAAGCTCAAAACCCTCATGGAGGGATGAACAAGGCCGCAGAGCGAAAAACTCTGCGGCCTTGTTTATGATCTTTCATTATTCGCCCTCGGGATGAATCTGCTTAAGATACTCGACCATGTCAATGTAGCTCGACAGGTCGGACGGAATGCTGATCTTGACGGCGGAGCCGGTCGCCTTGACGACGCTCTTGACATCCATGGAGGCGGAGACGGTCTCGCCTTCGACGGTGATCTTTACGGTGCCCTTGACTGCGACCTCTGCAAGCTGGCCGTTCCTGACGGTCATGGTGATGGCCGTATCCTTGAATTCGACCTTAGTGTTCGCAGAGCCCTCAGGGAGACCGCCTGCATAGCTGGTGAGAATCTCGTTGATCGTGCTGTTGAGGCCGAACCATCGTAAGTAACGGTGAGGTCGGAGCCGGACTGCTTGATGTTCTTGATGTAGCAAAGCGGCAGAACATCTGCGTCACTTACGCCGAAGCTGTGAAGCTGCGCCGTGAGCTCATCAAGATCCAGCGTCATCTTGACCTTGACGCCGTCACCCATATCCATGTAGTAAACGCCGCCGGTGTAGCACGCCTTGATATTCGAAACAACCGGCTCAGAGCCTGTGACCCGGGTCGTGGTCGTGCCGGTGATTTCCATCTGCGCGTCCTTCAGCTTGTCCGGGTCAACGTAGGCCTTGGTGTTCATCACGCTGTCTGCGGTGATTTCCATGTCGGATGCCTTCATGGTCATGCGGGTGGTAACGTCCTGTTCTGCGCGGGTAATCGGCGTAGAAACCGCCTTATTGTAGCTTTCAGCGAGATCGATGAAACTGGAGAGCGGCGCCGCCTTGCTCTGGTCGATCGCACCGTCGGCGATGAGCTTGTCGAGCAGGGGTGATGTCAGTCGCCCTTGACCGGGGTTGCGAGCGCTTCCAGACTCATGGCAGCGACATTATCTCGCAGGAAATTGTTCGTGTCACAGAAAGATTCGTCGATGAGACCGACGTTGTCCGCCGCAAAGTCAAGTGCGTCCGGTATAGGTGAAATCACCGTTCTGCGCGTCGGAGTAGCCGAGCGAGCGCAGCAGGAAGGTGGTGTACATCTGAGCGGAGCACTTGCCTTCGGCTCGAAAGGTGGTCGCGGTTGCGCCGGTAGTCAGCTTGTTGTCATAAAGGTACTGGACGTAAGGGGCTTCCCAGCCCTCCCAGATCGGTAAAGGGCGCGGTATAGGTGAGCGCTTTGGCGTCGACGCCTCCTTGCCGAGCAGGCGCACGAGCATAACGGCGGCCTCTGCACGGGTGGGGGCACGGTCAAAGGTCGTACTGCGGTGCGCCGGAAGCGGTCGTGCCGGTGCCCTGGAACAAACCGACCTCATGCAGACGGTCAGCAGACGAAGTGAAGTTTGCCGCACCTGCGGAAACCATTACGCCTGCTGCACAGGCAACTGCCATAGCGCCGAGCTTAAAGCATCTTTTCATAATTTTCTCCTCCTTACACTTTTACTGGATAGGACCAGTTTATATGTTCATTATAACAGAGTTAATATGAAAAGCAAAAGCGGCGATTTCTTTTTTTGCAGAAAGCTTTATTCCCAGCAGAGGTTTACCCTTCCGCTGAGGGGGAAGAGGAAACTATCTGCATATGCGGATATGCAATCTCTATCCCTTCCCTGTCGTAGGCCTGCTTGATGCCCTCCAGTACGGCACACTTGAGCGCGAATGCAGTCGCGTTGTCCTTCGCCCAGAGAGACGCGCGCAGCGTCACCGACGAGTCGGCAAGCTCGAGCACCACGACTGTCACCTTGGGCGCGCCGTCATGCTTCTGCTGTTCGGTGCGCACATCGAGATAGCTCGGCTGCCGCGCTACCTCGGCTGCAAGCAGTTCCTTCGCCTTTTCAGGTCACTCGTAGCTGACGCCCACGGTCAGGAACACGCAGATGCGGCTGTCCGCGTAGTCGGCGTTTTCGATGATGGCGCTGTTCATCTTGCTGTTCGGGATGATAACGCGCTTGTTCTCGACTGTGCGCACGGCGGTGTGATGCAGCGTGATCTCTTCGACTGTGCCGGTGATGTCGCTGTCGACATATCGCACGACGTCTCCCATCTTGAACGGCTTGAACAGCAGGATCATCACGCCGCTTACGACGCTGCCGAGCGCCTCCTGCGCCGCAAGACCGGCTACCACAGCGATAACACCGCCGGCCGTCAGCAGGGTATGTACCGCGCTCGAAAGCAAAGGTATCGCTCCGATAATGACCATGCCGCCGGCAAAATACACCGCCGCGACCGCGATATAGCGCACGAAGCCGGTTACTGTCGCGAGCGAACTGCCCGACTTTCTCTGTCGGTCGACAAGCTTGCGCATCAGTCGATTTTACCGTCTGCGCCGCGATATAGGTCAGCACTGCGGTCAGGATCGCCAGTCCGGCCATGCCCAGAAAGCGACCGGCGGGCGTGGACATGAATTCTTCTATCTTTGCAAGCAAGCACAGCACTCCTTTCCTTTGAAAAACAGCGAAGGCGAGGTGATGCGTCACCCCGCCCTGCATAAGTTTCTGATGCGTCTTAGTACGCGATGCCCCAGACAACCATCTTGTCGGCCTTCTTGCCGCAGACCGGGCAGGTATCTGCAATATGCTCCTGCTTGAACGGCATGCAGCGGCTCGGCATGCCGGTTTCTTCCTTGACCTTCTCCTCGCAGGCGAGGTCGCCGCACCACAGGGACTTGATAAAGCCGGTGTGTTCAGCGAGGATGGACTTCATCTCATCCAGGCTGGTTGCGGTGTAGGTATGTGCCTCGCGGTTTGCCAGCGCCTTTTCGTAGAGGCTCTTCTGGATGTCGTCGAGCAGAGCCGGAATGGTCTTTTCGAGATCCTCGAACTTGACAACGGTCTTTTCGCACGGGTGTCGCGGCGGACGAGGACGCACTGACCCTCGGCGATGTCGCGCGGGCCGACTTCCAGACGCAGCGGAATGCCCTTCATCTCGTACTCGGCGAACTTCCAGCCCGGGGTGTTGTCCGAGAGGTCGATCTTCGCGCGGATGCCGGCTTTCTTTACCTGCTCGTACAGCTCGGTCGCCTTCTCCTTGACGCCTTCCTTGTGCGCGGCAACCGGAATGACAACCAGCTGGGTCGGCGCGATGCGCGGCGGCAGCACCAGACCCTCGTTATCGCCGTGGGTCATGATGATCGCACCGATAATACGGGTGGAAACACCCCAGGAGGTCTGATACATATACTGGAGGGTGTTGTTCTTGTCGGTGTACTGCATGCCGAAGGCACGGGCGAAACCGTCACCGAAGTAGTGCGAGGTGCCGGACTGAAGCGCCTTGCAGTCGTGCATCATGGCCTCGATCGTGTAGGTGTTCTCTGCACCGGCGAAGCGCTCCTTCGGGGTCTTTTTCGCCCTTGACGACCGGGATGGCCAGCCATTCCTCGAAGAACTTCGCGTAGATGTTCAGCATGCGCAGGGTCTCCTCCATCGCCTCCTCGGCGGTGGCGTGGACGGTATGACCCTCCTGCCACCAGAACTCACGGGAACGCAGGAACGGACGGGTGGTCTTTTCCCAGCGGACAACCGAGCACCACTGGTTGTACAGCTTGGGCAGGTCGCGCCAGGAACGGACGATCTTCGCGTAATGCTCGCAGAACAGGGTCTCGGAGGTCGGGCGGACACACAGACGCTCCTCGAGCTTGTCATTGCCGCCGTGGGTGACCCACGCACACTCCGGCGCGAAGCCCTCTACATGATCCTTCTCCTTCTGGAGCAGGCTTTCCGGGATGAAGATCGGCATCGCAACGTTCTCATGGCCGGTCTCCTTGAACATGGTGTCGAGCGTGTGCTGAATGTTCTCCCACAGCGCCTGCGCGTACGGGCGCATGATGATGCAGCCCTTGACGGACGAGTAGTCCGCCATCTCCGCCTTTTTACGATATCTGTGTACCACTGCGCGAAATCTACGTCCATCGACGTGATCTCACTGACCAGCTTTTTCTTTTCTGCCATTATTCTTCACCTTTCTGGTTCGCAATAATCTTATCTATTTTTTCTTGTTCGTTTTCCAGCGCATCGTTGCCCCAGATGTAGAATACATCATCGGTTGCAGACCGGACGGTAATCCTTCCGTCTTTCAACAGGCAGGTATAGTGTCCGCTTCTATGGCCCTCTGTCGGAATGGCGATTGTGAAGCGAACAGCACCGCTTTTGACCGTCTTTACCTCGTCGATCAGAATGTCATCGAGTGTTGTAAGCGTGGTCTGCGTTCCGTCCGGCGCGATACGCACGAGCATATCACCGGCCATGTATCCGATACCATCCGAATAGTATTCCGTCCGCTCAGACTTATCGCAGGAAACAGCATAATAGGCCCCATCCGCATCCTGCTTTACGCTGATGACCGGAGAGTCTGTCACCTGCACCAGACGGCCGTTTCTCTTCGCGGTACAGCCCGGCTGTGCCCCAGAGCAACGCACCGTCGCTGCCAATTATCCGCGGCGCACAATGCTTGCGCACCTCAGCATCATCCGACTGATACGCATTCGAGATGGTATAGCTGTCTGTCTTTTGACCGTCCCAGTTATATGCCGTCAGCACGGTTTCGTCCGCCGTGCATTTCTGCGTAATAATCATGCCATCCTCGGTCAGTTGGCAGATGCCTGCCGCCATGTTGAACGGCTCCACGCCTGTTTCCGTGAGCTTATAACCGGTCGTCTCGTCCGGGCAGATGATGCAGCCGCGTACGCTCTGATCAACAGTGCGTGCTGCCTGCTGCTGTGCTTCGGTCAGGGTCAGTTCGGTTTTGACCGTATCGCCGTGCACTGAGCACAGCGAATACGTTTCCGTTTTCCGCTCGTACACCAGCAGATAATCGGTTTCTCCGGCACTGCCGAGATATTCCACGGAGCTTTCTTTCGGCAGCGAGAGCACTTGCGTCAGTTTCATCGTCTTGCTGTCCATGCGGTACAGGGTCAAGTCCGACTGATCCTTATCGCTCTGCGCATAACGGTCTGTACCGCTGACAGGCTGCACTCCGTCAATCGGACACTGCGCCACTGTCACATCTGCGATCCGGCAGACGAACGGCGAAGCAATCAGGTTCCATTTGCCATCGTACTGGTAATCATTGCCGTAATCACGCGGCAGAACGTTCCATGCCGCATTTTTTGAACTGTTCCGCCGTGAAAACGCCGTTGTCGATCAGCTTTTCCGCCACACTACGGTCGCCTTCGTCGCCGTTTTTCGCGTAGTTCGTACTGAGCAGCCGCGCCGAGAGCGAAACCGCATCTCCGCGGATAAAGCCCTCTTCGTCCGTCTGCCGTACCTCATCGTTATCGACAAAAGCCGTACCCCGATAGCTGTCCGCATCCAAATGTGCCCGGGTCAGAAAAAATGCAATACTGGTCGCAGGTGACATTGCGCTGCGAGCCGTACAGTGTCGCGGAAACGCCCTTGGTCAAACCATTCTGATACAGCCAGCCGACGTATTTGTCCGCCCACTGCGGCACATCGATAAACGGATGCTTCCAGTTTCCTGCCAGCGCGGTCTTTTCTGCGCCAAGCAGACGGGTCAGCATCACCGAGGCCTCTGCGCGGGTCATGGATTTCTCCAGCGCAAAGCCCTTGTCGGTGCCTTTAAACAGCCCGAGATCGTAAAGCATCTGCGCCTGCGCTTCGGTATCGCCAGGATAGTTGTTGTTGATCGTACCGACCTGTGCCGCACCGGCGGCACAAGTCAGCAGACCTGCTATCAGACACGCGGAAACAAATTTTTTCATGCCGCATCCTCCCTGCATACATGACAAAACTCTATGAACCTTTATTCTATTGTGACGGAGAACGGAATATCGCTTCCGCTCTCCGTTTTGCTGCTTACTTCAGCTTATTCTCAGCCTCATACGCGAGCTTCTCGATAAACTCGCCGGCTCCATAGCAGTGGTCTCGCCGGTCTTGCGGTTGCGAACGGAGATGATGCCCTTTTCCTCGTCCTTGTCGCCGATAACGATCATATACGGTACCTTGTGAACCTGCGCCTCGCGGATCTTGTAGCCGATCTTCTCGTTGCGCTCGTCCATGGTGGCGCGGAAGCCCTTGTCGGTCAGCTGCTTCATGACCTCCTGTGCACAGGGAATGTTGCGGTCAGTCATCGGCATGACGCGAACCTGCACCGGAGCCAGCCACGCGGGGAACGCGCCGGCAAAGTGCTCGGTGATCACGCCGATGAAGCGCTCGATCGAGCCGAGAACGACGCGGTGAATCATGACCGGGCGATGCTTCTCGCCGTCCGCACCGGTGTATTCGAGCTCGAAGCGCTCCGGCAGCTGCATATCGAGCTGGATGGTGCCACACTGCCAGGTACGGCCGATGGAGTCTGCCAGATGGAAGTCGAGCTTCGGGCCGTAGAACGCGCCGTCACCCTCGTTGACAACATAGTCCTTGCCGATCTCGGTGATCGCCTCGGCGGGTCTCGTCTTTTCAGCGAACTGCCAGTCCTTCAGTTCGCCCATGTGATCCTCCGGCATGGTGGACAGCTCGATCTGATAGGTCAGGCCAAAGGTGGAGTAAACCTCATCGAACAGACGGACAACGTTCTTGATCTCGTCCTTCATCTGGTCCCATGTCATGAAGATGTGGGCATCATCCTGCGTGAAGCAGCGCACGCGGAACAGGCCGTGCAGCGCGCCGCTCAGCTCGTGGCGGTGTACCAGACCCAGCTCGCCGACGCGCAGCGGCAGCTCCTTGTAGGAATGCGGCTGAGACTTGTAAACGAGCATGCCGCCCGGGCAGTTCATGGGCTTGATGGCATAATCCTCGCCGTCAATGACGGTGGTGTACATGTTCTGCTTGTAGTGGTCCCAGTGACCGAGCGCTCCCACAGGCGGCGGTTGAGCATCATCGGAGTCGATATTTCGACATAGCCGTAGCGCTTATGAACCTCGCGCCAGTAGTCCAGCAGCGTATTTCTGAGAACCATGCCCTTGGGCAGGAAGAACGGGAAGCCGGGTCCTTCTTCAGTCAGCATGAAGAGGCCAAGCTCCTTGCCGAGCTTGCGGTGGTCGCGTTTCTTGGCTTCCTCGAGCATATTAAGGTACTGGTCCAGCTCGTCCTTCTTCGGGAACGCGGTGCCGTAAATGCGCTGGAGCATCTTCTTGGAGGAATCGCCGCGCCAGTAAGCGCCGGTGACGTTCATCAGCTTGATACCGTTGCCCTTGACGCGGCCGGTGGAGTCCAGGTGCGGGCCTGCGCACAGATCGGTGAATTCGCCCTGCTTGTAGAACGAGATGGTCGCGTCCTCGGGCAGGTCGTTAATCAGCTCTACCTTGTACGGCTCCTCGCGCTCTTCCATGAACTTGATGGCCCTCTTCACGCGGCAGCTCGAAGCGCTCGAGCTTCTCCTTCTCCTTGCAGATCTTGCGCATCTCGGCCTCGAGTGCGTCGAGATGCTCCTGGGTAAAGTTGAACGGGGCGTCGAAGTCGTAGTAGAAACCGTTGTCGATCGACGGACCGATGGCGAGCTTGACCTCCGGGTACAGGCGCTTTACCGCCTGCGCGAGAATGTGGGATACCGTGTGGCGATAGGTATCGCGGTATTCCTTGTTCTCAAACGTGTACTTGTTTTCTTCGGACACTTTTATTCAGACCTTTCTTGTAAAATCATAACGAGTGGAGTAATTGATAATGGAGAATGGAAAATGAAGGTATCCGTCCACGGACGGAATTTTGTGACGCGCTTTGCGCGTAACCACAATCTCAACTCTCCATTTTCAATCTTCCATTACTGCAGAGTAACAAAAAGCGCTCACCCCTGTATCTCTCAGGGGTGAGCGCTTGCCCACGGTTCCACCCTGCTTGCAGCCCTTGCAGGACTGCCGCTCGGAGTTCTTAACGCGAACGACACGGCACAGCATACTGCGGTTTTCCGCTGTGCGGCTCGGGAATCGGTACTGTTTTCTCCGCATTGCGTGTGCTTGCAGCCGTGGCGCACGCTCTCTGCCAAATGCTTTTCGGAAAACAGGATTTCCGTCATTGCCTATAACTTAATAAATACAGATTTATTATAACGCTCATATCCGCACTTTGTCAACCGATTTCGCACGAAAATGAAGAATTGAAAAATGCAGGATACCATCATCCCTCTATTTTTCATTCACCATTACTGTGCCTTTGCCTTGGTAATTTTATCTGCAGCAAAACAAAATGCCCAGCTTGCCGGATTCATATGTCAGGCCGCCCTGCATATAGCAGACATACGGCTCACGCATCGGTGCATCGGCGGAAAGCTCAATGGACGCGCCCTGCACGAACGCGCCTGCAGCCATGATAACCTGATCGTCGTAACCCGGCATTGCCCACGGCTCCGGCGTTACATAGGAATCGACAGGTGCACCGGCCTGAATGCCCTCGCAGAAGCGGGCGCAGCGGGATCAGGCGCACCGAACGCGATGGTCTGGATGATGTCGTAACGCGGCTCCTCTGCCTTCGGGCTTACCTCGTAACCGAGCTTTTCCATGACCTTTGCGCAGAACATCGCGGTCTTGATGGCCTGCATGGTGACATGCGGCGCCATGAACAGACCCTGATACAGCAGGCGGTTCTGACCCATCGTACAGCCGCATTCGCCGCCGATGCCGGGTGCGGTCAGCTTATAGGAGGCGTTCTCGACCAGATCGGCACGGCCTGCAATATAGCCGCCGGTCGGGCCAGACCACCGCCCGGGTTTTTTGATGAGCGAGCCTGCGATGATGTCCGCACCGACCTGCGTCGGCTCGTCTCCCCTCAGTAAATTCACCGTAGCAGTTATCGACCATGATGGCCGCAGTCGTATTAACCTCACGCACGGCCTTGCAGATTTCGCCGATTTCCTCAACGGAAAGTGTCTTGCGGACGCCGTAGCCGCGGCTGCGCTGGATGAATACCAGCTTGATATTCTCATCTGCCGCCGCTGCCTTGATGGCAGGCAGGTCAGGCTCGCCGTTCTTGAGGTCAACCTGCCTGTAGCCGATGCCGTAGCTCTTCATGCTGCCGCAGTAATCGCCGGTGATGGTGTTCTGCAGCGTGTCATACGCCGGTCCGGTGACGGACAGCACGGTGTCGCCGGTCTTGACAGCGGAGAACATCGCGCAGTGACAGCGCGTGTGTGCCGTTTACAAAGCCGATACGCACGAGTGCGGCCTCGGTGCCGAAAATATCGGCGTAGATCTTGTCGAGCGTGTCACGGCCGTAGTCATCGTAGCCGTAACCGGTCGTGCCCGCGAACAGATTGTCGGATACACGGTTCTTCGCAAATGCCGCCAGCACCTTCTCGGTGTTGCGGTCACAGATCTCCTCGAGACGCTCGAAATACGGACGGATCTCGCGTTCAGCCTCACGGCCGAGCGCACGAATCTCCGGTGAAATCTTTAATATATTCAGACATTTATGTGTAATCTCCTTCTATCAGAGTGAAGAGTGGAGAGTTAAGAGTGAAGATAACGAAACGGTTTCGCTGTCTCTCCACTCTGCAATCTCCACTCTCCACTTTTTCTATATAACGCTTTCGCCGTCCGGCAGCGTAAACAATTCACCGTCCGGCGTTTCCGTGCTGAGCTCGCTGACGGTGACTTTGCGCGTCAGCGTATCGCCGTCATAGAACGACGCCTGCGCCAGCAGACCGCTGACCGTTGAAACGGCATATACGCAGCGGTAGCCGTCCTGCTCAAACGTAACGGCAATACACGGTTCACCGTTAATATCCTGCCGGCCGGCAGCAGTCAGCTTCGTACTTCGTCAGCCAGAACATCCTCGTATGTCGGCAGCATAGCCGCTGCGTCATCAGTAAAATCGCCGGCTTTGCCCTGATAAGCAGTGCTGTCCCCTGCATTCCACGCGTACACCTTGCTGTCCGGAACGCGAATCAGCGTAGACTGCACCTGATTGTCACTGCCGAGTGTATCCGTGCGCATCACATTATCCCGCACATAGCGATGGCAGTACAGAGCCGCCGAGCCGCCATCATAGTAGATCGTGTTCTCGATCCTGCTGCTGTATGCCGCCGGACGTGCGAGCGTCGCAATAACGGTCTTGGCGTTATTGACATCAATGGTAATATCATCCACGCTCTGCCCGGTGAGCAGCGCACTGCCTGTGCCAACCGTTGGCGAATCACCCCTCACTGCCGGGCAGGATAATGCCGGTGCTGCTGCCGTGCATCCAGCCGGAGGACAGCACAAAGCTGAGCACCACCAGCAGCACGAGCACGGTAGCGCCCGCAGCCGCAATCTTCGGCGTAGTGTCCGGCAGATAGTGTTTCGGCGTATGCTTCTCTTTTTTACGGGTTTCACGGGTTAAACGGAGCCGGGCCGTCCTCGCGCAGACCAAAAATACTGCTCGATCGCCTGCACGATACGCTGCGAGGTCTTTTCCGTCGCCGTACGGATTGACAGCGTGCGCCATTTTTGCGTAAGCGTCCTCATCGTCAAACAGCTCGCGCGCGAGCTTAACGATATTGGCCTGCTCCACGCCTGCCAGCTTGACCGTACCGGCCTCGATGGCCTCCGGACGTTCGGTCTCGCGGCGCAGCACCAGAACCGGCTTGCCGAGGCTGGGCGCCTCCTCCTGCAGTCCGCCGGAGTCGGTCATGATGAGATAGCAGCGTGCCATCAGGTTGCATCTCGTCCACGGCCAGCGGATGGATGAGGTGAATGCGGTTATTGCCGCCGAGGAATTTCTCCGCAGTCTCGCGGACATACGGGCTGAGGTGCACCGGATAAACGAAGTGTACATCCGGATATGCTTCGCTCAGCTCGGCAATGGCGCGACAGATGTTCTCCATCGGCTCGCCGTAGTTCTCGCGGCGGTGCGCGGTAACGAGGACAACGCGGTTGTTCTCAAAGTCAAGCGTTTTGAGCTGCTCATCGCGGAACTCGAAATCCGGCTTTACGGTCATGTGGGATTGCGTCAACAACCGTGTTGCCCATGACAAACACGCCGTCTGTGATACCTTCCCTTGCAAGATTATCGCGGTTGCGCGGAGTCGGCGCAAAGTGCAGCGTTGCAATCTGACCGGTCAGCTTGCGGTTCATTTCCTCGGGAACGGGCTGTACTTTATCGTAGGTACGCAGACCGGCCTCTACATGGCCGACCGGCACCTTTGTGATAGAACGCCGCAAGCGCACCGGCAAAGGTGGTCGAGGTATCACCGTGGACGAGCACGATGTCCGGCTGTGCCTTTCGAGCACCTCATCCAGACCGTGCAGGCTCTTCTCGGTGATGGTCGCCAGCGTTCGACGCGGCTGCATGATATTCAGGTCATAATCCGGCTTTGATGTCGAAAATATCGAGCACCCTGATCGAGCATCTCACGGTGCTGCGCAGTAACACACACAATGGATTCGGTGTTTTCATTCTGCTCGAGCGCGTGCACCAGCGGCGCCATCTTAATGGCCTCCGGGCGAGTGCCGAAACCGTCATTACCTTTGATTTTATTCATCGTCTTTATCCTCCTTGTTTTCGGGAGCGTGTTTGCTCCAGTGTTCCGCACCGTAAATGATGCATGCACCTACCAGAATGGCGGCCAGAACCGCCAGCAGCAGCACGATCGCCTTAACCTCGCCGGACGAGGTGAGCACCACGGTCAGGCCGAGTGTTGCGCTGATAGCGTACAGGATAGCAACCGCCTGCTTCTGGTTGAAGCCCATGTCGATCAGCTTGTGATGCACATGGCCGCGGTCCGGACTCATCGGACTTCTGCCTGCCGCCACACGGCGGATGATGGCGTTGGCTGTATCAAAAAATCGGCAGGCCGAGAATCAGGAACGGCACCGCAAACGAGATGACTGCGTAGAATTTGAACAGACCCATGATGGACACGGTCGCCAGCATGTAGCCGAGGAAGGTCGAACCGGTGTCGCCCATGAAGATCTTAGCCGGGTTGAGGTTGTACGGCATAAAAGCCGATGCACGCGCCGGCGAGCGCCGCCATCGTGATGGCAATCGGCATGTTGCCGGTCAGCAGTGCAACGGCAAGCATGGTAATCGCTGCGATAGACGAAACACCGACCGCAAGTCCGTCCAGACCGTCAATCAGGTTTACCGCATTCGTGATGCCGACAATCCAGATAATCGTGACCGGCACTGCCAGAATGCCGAGATGGACAAAACGGCGTATCCGACAGCGATTCCAGATTGGTGAACAGACCAATCTGCATCGCCGATGCAGACCGGAATGGCTGCCGCCGCCACAATCTGCACCACGAATTTGAGCTGGCGCCGAGCGCCAGCAGCATCATCGAAAATGCCGAGTGCGACAATGATGGCCGCTCGAGCAGGACGCACAGCATGGTCTCATGCAAACCTGCCCGAAAATCAGAATCGAACAGCAGGAACGCCGCCGTAAATGGCCAGACCGCCCAGCCGCGGGATCGGCTTTTTGTGCATGCGGCGGTTGTCCTTCGGCATCGTCGATCGCGCCGACCTTG
>VOFC01006353.1_pt1 | contig 84482 bp, 102 predicted proteins | sample 5384161 | NCBI WGS metagenome assembly VOFC01 (sample SAMN12384722, study PRJNA508395) | human gut metagenome | isolation source: healthy gut B | host: Homo sapiens | reverse complement strand
TTTTACAAGGAATATATCTTACAATTCGACGCTATATAAGTCAAGATACTGATTGACTTGATACAAAATATTTGATAAAATATAAATAGAAATACAGCAGAGCAAAGAAAGTGATTGTAGGGGTAGCTATTAGTGCAATGTTAATTTCTTCATCAATTCCAGTAATGGCATTTTCTGTTACAAACGGGAATAAGACATTTGATAAAAAGTGGGAATTGAGCACTACATCTGATGGCGGAAAAGGTGTTTTGACTTATGGTTATAATACTCTTGCTATTAATGAAGATTATGCACACGCATATCATTCAACTAAAGATCATTACGCATATGTCAAGAATGGAAATGGTTCTTTTTCGGGTTCAAATGTTGGTAAAGGTAATTGGTCTAAAATTGAGGTTGCTCATAAAGGAAATAGTATTACCTACGGTAATAGCTACTAAACAAAGGTTCGGGATAATGGCTGAGTGGTTGGAATTCCAACTACTCTTTTTTGTGGAGTGTATATAAATGAAGAAAAAAATAAAATATATAGGAATTGTTTTGGTTATTTTGTTCTGTTGCTATAATTTATTTTGGTACTTCGGGAGTTATAAACCATATAACGAATTTCAGAAAGACTTCCCTGAAATAGAAGAATCTGGAGTAAAAATTTACACAGATAAAGATGGATTCCAGTATAGTGTGTCTGTCCCTGATTATTTGCTTTGGAATGGAAATCTTGCGATAGCTGAGTCAGATGTTCGATATGCACTAATTATTTGGATAAAACCATTTCACCAAGGAATAAGTCAAGGCGTGCTATTTAATGACTATAAGGATTTGAATACTCAAATTATGTTGTCAAGTAGCAAAAAAGCTGAAGATCAAGAAGATCAATGGATTGTTGATGAAAATAGCACAATATTGACTACGATATTTGAAAAGCAAATAAAGTATGGAATCTGGGGTTGAAATAAATGAAAGCAATTAAAAACTTATGTTTGTTTTGTTTCCTGATTTTTGGAATACTTATGCAATCTGAAATATTTCAAGATCAGCTTTGGAACTTTTCTACAGCATATTTTACGTCATCACGCTATGAAGTTGCTAGTGAAGATATGTCGCAGTTTCTGAAAGATGTATCAGAAACTGCAACGGAGAATGATGTACATATTTTTTCTCAGTACAATGAAATCAATAATAAATACCTTTCAACACTTCATATTTATGGCGATGATAAAGTAATCAGACAAACATTAAAAAATACTGCAAACATAGAAGAATCAGAATATACCGCTTTAGTTTCCGGAATTACGAAAGTAAAATTTCATAATCTCTCAGAATTGCAAAGTACCTCTGTGGGTTATGAAAACTTTATCTCATACATAGGAAATGAGGACAATATTATCTCTGCATATCAGAAATTATCAGAAAAATATAGCTTAACTTATCCAGAATATTGGAATTCTACGGAAAAGGACATGATTTTTATTATATGGGGTATGATTATTGCATTGATGATTGTTCTAAATGTAATTGAAGTGGTTAGGCGAAAAAAAGAGGTTGTTGTACGAGTTTCCTTAGGAGAAAGTGCTGGTTTCATAGCATTTAAGGCTGCTTTATTCGATGTAACTTTTGACATTGCATTATTTATTGTTGCAAAAATATTGCTGTCAAATTATATATCGGGAGCATATGAGAATAGACTCGTCACAATTTTATATTCCATTGGAATTATTCTTTCCACTATTCCATATTGTTCTTTTTGCTTTTTTGATATTAGAAAGGCATTCGCAAATGCAACACACAAAAGAGGAGTGGATTTTTTAATTTATTCGTTAAAATTTATAGCAGGGGTAGCCGCTGTTTTTACAATTATCACTAATATTAGTAGTATTCATAATAACCTATTTACAAATGAACATTTGTTAGAAGAATATTATGATGCAAATTATTTTACCGTAAAGACTACTGATTTTAATGCTGAAAAAGAAGAAGCTTTTTGGAATAAACTATACAAGAATGAATATAACACATTAAAGCCTGTAATATGCTTGAATATTTTAAATGATAAAAATGATGTGATATATGTAAATAATCATGCAAAAGATATGTTACAAGGTTTTACGAAGCAGATAAATGCAGTAGAGAATGAATCTTCTGATTTGATTATTTTCATTCCAAAGAATAGATATTTTGCTAAAAACAAGCAATTAGCCTATGACTCCTTGAGCCATGTTTTAAATCATGATAATTTACAACAATTAAATATTCAGTACATAGAGTATAGCGAAACAGAATACTTTTCCTATTTAGATACAAGTAGAATAAATGGTATCGAAAAAAGCAAAAATCCGATAATTATTTATCAGGCAAACAAAGATTTAGCAGTCAATGGTGGGTATCTTGAAAGCTATAAAGCAGGAGCAGTTTTATTTCAATGTGATGAAAAACAGCTAAGAAATATCAGCAAAAAGTATGAAGATATGCTTGGAAATTATCAGCTAGTAATTACAAACGTACATGAACAGTATTTATATAATCACACATTTTTAATAAAACTCGTGGGATTTTTAAGTTCTCTTTGTACGATTGTATTGCTTTTAAATATTATGATTATTGTTACAGTAAGTAGACTAGAGTTCCGAGAAAATGCAATGAAAATTTCCTTGATGAAAATCTTTGGATATAGTTTATTTGAACGGCACAAAACACTTCTTAAAATGATTGTAGTGGAAAATTTTGTGATATTAGTAGGTATGCTTATCTATTCTTTATTATCGGTACAGACTGAAGTAGGAATTAGCATTCTTGTTAGTTCATTTATGGCACTAATAGAATTTACAATTATTTTCTTTAATATCACAATTGTTGAAAAAACAAACATACCGAAATCATTAAAAGGAGGTTGCTTATGATAACAATTGAAAATCTATGCAAAGCATATAATGATAAAATTTTGTTCAAAAATTTTCATTTGGAAATTCCAGATAGCAGTTTTTTGGTAATTAGTGGCGAAAGTGGATGCGGAAAAAGTACTTTACTTAATATGATTGGAGGTATTGAAACTCCTGACAAAGGTTCTATTATTGTGAATGGTTTTGATGTGGCAAAAAAAGGAAAAAAGCAGAAATATTTCAAAGAAGTTGTTGGATTTTTATTTCAAAATTTTGCCCTTTTGGAAAACAAAACAGTAAAAGAAAATCTAGAAATAATAAAAAAATCAGGTAGAACGGATATTTCAATAAATGAAGCTCTTGAAAAAGTTGGTTTACAGAAAGTAATTAACAAAAAAGTCTATCAATTATCTGGTGGCGAACAGCAGAGAGTTGCGTTAGCTCGTTTAATGCTAAAGAAATGTTCGATTGTATTAGCAGACGAACCAACTGGTTCCTTAGACAAAAAAAATAGTGAGATTGTTATGAATATATTGCATGAGTTAAGTGAACAGGGAAAAACAGTTATTGTTGTAACTCATAGTGAAGAAATTGTAGCACAAGAAAAGCATGTTCTATATTTATAATACCCATAATAGAAGAATATGTTCTTTCGGGAGACACCTCCTCTAAGAACATATTCTTTTGGTTAAAATTGATTATAAAGATACTTTTATTTCAGTATATTCGCTATATTGATGGGATATATATTTGCATATTATTTATATGGATAAGAATTATAACTCTAGTGAGTCTTCTGCATCTACCCACATCTGTAAATTACCCTCAAGATATAATCTTGCATATTCCAAAGGCTCATCCACAGCCAATGAAGTAAGCGCACATTCTGATCCGTATGTGGTTTTTAGATTTTTTTCAGCTTTCCAGCAATCAATGCGAAGCATATATCCGGCACTTGTGTAAACATCAATACTATCGTGATTTATGTTGTATTCTGCATAAATTGTTCTCATCGTATCTTATCTCCATTTTCTTTTAATAATCAGTTATAGAGTTAAATATCGAAAACATTTCAATCAGTTCACCATGTCGTTATTGTTATACTGTGTTATGAAATTTTCTTTCCCTTATTTTTTCCCATATTAAGGTTCATGAAAACCAATGTGAGAATATAACACAAGGGAAAGTTTGCTTTTACTTTGTTGTATTTACTTTCAAAATACTTTCTATTACAAGTGTTACTGTTATAAAGGTCTCCAAGGGCTTTGAGAACACCTTTCTTCTTCAATGAAAACAATGAAAGTAAGAAGATGGCAACAAAGTGTGGCTGTAATAAGTGGAGCAAAATTTGCATAGCCAAACGGTGTAAGGCTAAAGCATGAGAATGTTTTTTTTACTGTTGGAGCTCACTTGCTACAAACTTAGTATTTTCAAGGGTTTGCGAAGAATTTGATAATTAAATATAACAGTTATTAAATTATTCTTCTGTTAATTTCCATATTAAGCCCGGCTTTAAGAAGATAAACATACCGAACGCGAAGATTATGATTCCACCACCAATAGACGACCACATATTTACCACCTCCTTTAGCAAATTCCGAGTTGTATATCTCTATTATACCATAATGATACCATCATGAAAAATACAAATAGTTCTTAAAATACATATTTTACGAACTATTTTTATTTAGTCAGTTTTTATTATGCTTTACCGTAACAGACTATGTCGGTATGCCGATATAGCCTGTTCAAAAAATAATATAAATGTTGCGCACTTTTTTCATACTAATGTTATTATAAAAATGTGAGTGGGAACGAAAATAGCGCTCACTATCCCTTTTTTAACAAACATTTTTTATAATCTAAACTCCAAAAAAGCCAGCCGGTTGCCACTAATCGACTGCTTTAATGTTCTGTTATTTGTTAATTTATGTATATACATATGTATTAATATTGATATACACATGTATATACATTTTAGAGTTTAGAATAAGCAAAGAATAACGATTAATGTTAGTTTTTACCTATAATTTTTTCTTTAAATTCATCAAATGTCTCAATAGTAGTGCTCTGGCTCTCGAGTAGCCGATGACTTCCGTCCGGTAGGAGTTCCCACGCATCAAATGTTTTTCCGAATGATCATGGATGAACTGGATATATTTTCCGGATGGAGTGTGGTAGATATCCTTCTTACTTATCTGGTTTAAATCTTTGACCTCTGCATCGCTCATCTTTATTTTCCTCTCTGTACTGATTCTGTAGATTTATCAAGTGCAAATATTTCCTCGATCGGGACTCCGAAATAGTCGGACATATCAAACATGAATTCTGCGGACGGACAGCATTCGCCCAGCTCAACGCGGCGGATAGTGCGGGGATCATATCCAGTGTCCATGGCAAGCTGCTTTTGGGCGATTTTTCGCTGTGTCCGTATTCCCTTAAGATTATTAATTATTTTCATTTAATCACTTCTTTCGTTTTAATCATCGATATTCTTATTTTATTTTCTATTTTACCAACTAATCTGGCGATGCATTTTACGATATTGTCCGGGAGTTATACCAGTGTATCTCTTAAAAATAGAAATAAAATAACTTTGAGATGAAAAATTCAAGTAAGTACTGATTTCACCCAGACTATAGTCGGAATGTGCCAGTAAATTCTGTGCCTTTTCAATAAGAACTTTATGGATAAAAACAGTAAGCGTCTGTCCGGTTTCTTTATGGAACAGGGCAGACAGATATTTAGGTGTTAAATTAACTAAAGATGCCAGTTGATTTAAGGTTAAGGTTTTATTTTTACCATGATAGATATAATCAATGACGCGAGAAATAGCTGGTGAATAGTAGTTTTTTGGCGTCTTTTTTGCTTCAGCAACACGAAGCGTAAATTCAATAGCCATCTGTTCATTTAATTTCATTAAAGCGTCAACATCGGTACATTGTTCCATTTTTCGTATATATACATCACTTAAGGAAAAAGCAGTTTCCTCATTAAGTCCTCCTTCGATGGCATATCTGGTAACTAAAGTTGTATTAGCAATACTTGCATAAAAAAGTAATTTTAATTTGGAATTGGAAGAGGTCATCTTTCCGTAAACAGTTGTTGGGAGTGAATAATAGGTATTCTCCAATGCGTAAATATCTCCGTTTGAAACACATTCGAGAATTGCTTTTTCCTGTGCATAAGATGTATGTATCCGTTCATTTTCTGCATTTTCCAACATTTCATGTGTGAGTGAAAAATTGATGTCTGACTTCATTTTATACATAGGTAATTCCTCCTGTCAAAAACACGATAAATTGACATAAAACACGATAAATCAATATAATTATATGCCGGAAATAGATAAAATGCAATTAAGAGATTAAAAGAGGGGATAAGCCATGAACATTGATAAAATATGTGAACAGTTAACAATAGATGAAAAAATCCGGCTTTTAGGCGGTGTTGGTGACTGGCATACTTATGACTGTAATGGGAAAATCCCTTCTATTATGATGACAGACGGACCACATGGGATTCGAAAACTGGAACAGGAAAAGATTGGGGATATTGAAACCAGTAAGCCAGCAACCTGTTTTCCAACTGCAAGTGCAATAGCCTGCAGTTGGAATCCTGCTATTGTTAAAAAGATGGGTGAAGCGATTGCGAAAGAAGCAAAAAAAGAGCAGATATCCATTGTGCTAGGCTGCGGAATCAATATCAAGCGTTCTCCTTTATGCGGAAGAAATTTTGAATATTTCAGTGAAGATCCGTATTTGACAGGAAAGCTGGCAACGGGATATATCGAAGGTGTACAGAGCCTTGGAATAGGTACGAGTTTAAAGCATTATGCTGTTAATTCACAGGAAACAAGACGAATGACATCCAATAGCCAGATCGATGAAAGAACTCTTAGGGAAATATATCTGTCGGCTTTTGAAGAAGTTGTGAAAAAAGCAAAACCGACTTCTGTAATGGCTTCATACAACAGGATTAATGGCGAATTTGGAGCAAGAAATAAATACTTACTGACAGATGTTCTGAGAAAAGAATGGAAATATCAAGGTGGTGTGGTGTCGGATTGGGGAGCAGCAAATGATATTGTAAGCTGTATGAAAAATGGTCTGACACTGGAAATGCCAGATCCGAAAGGCTTCCACACAGATGTGTTAAAAGAAGCGTATAAGGATGGCCGGATTACGGATCAGGAACTGGATAACTGGACTAAGAATGTTCTGCAGAATTTTGTATCACTTCATAAAAATATAGAAGAAAATTATGAGGTAGATATGGAAGAACAGAATCAGGTGGCACGTAAACTGGAAAATGAAAGTGCAGTACTTTTGAAAAATAATAGTGTTTTGCCAATTGGAAAAGAGAAGAAGGTAATCATTATTGGAGAGCTTGCCAGGCAGATGCGGTTTCAGGGAGGTGGGAGCAGTCATATCCAGCCGACGAAGATGACAAATGCGATTGAAGCAATACGTGAAAAAGGATATCAGGTAACTTATATACAGGGATATCAGAATGAAACGGAGGAATTAGGAGAAAAGCAACTACAGGATACGATAGAAAAACTGAAACAGGAATATAGAAAAAAGGATTGTGTGATTCTATATTTTATCGGTCTTACAGAATCTTATGAAGGAGAAGGATACGACAGGAAAAATCTTAAAATCCCTCAAAATCAGGAAGAGCTGTTGGCTGAAATTGCAGAAACTGTCGGAAAAGATCATATTGCAGCAATTAGTTTCGGTGGTGCGCCTATGGATTTTAGCTTTGAAAAGAATGTAGGAGCAATTCTTCACATGTACCTCGGAGGACAGGCTGTAGGGGAATCTGTTGCTGACTTAATCAGTGGTGAGGTGAATCCATCCGGTAAATTGGCAGAGACAATTCCGTTTTCAGAAAAAGATACTCCGGCATGGAGATATTTTGCACCTCTGAATGATGATGTAGAATACAGGGAAAGCATTTTTGTAGGTTATCGTTACTATGAGACATTCCATGTTCCGGTAAAATATCCGTTTGGTTATGGACTTTCCTATACTTCTTTTTCCTATTCGGAATTGAATGTACCGGAAGTATATAGTGGTGGAAAGATACAAATTCGTTTTAAAATTAAAAATATCGGAAAAGTGAGTGGAGCAGAAATAGCACAGTTATATATCTGCCCGATTGAATCAGATGTTATCAGAAGCCATATAGAACTAAAGGGATTTCAAAAAATATATCTGCATCCGGGAGAAGAAAAAGAAGTTATACTAGAGCTGGATGAAAGAAGTTTTTCCGTCTATGATGTAGAGAAAAAAGCCTTTTCCATGTTAAGCGGCAAATATCAGATCTGTATCGGAGCATCGGTACATGATTTGCAATTAAAGGCGAATATGGAAGTAGTAGGAAATAGTTATTTTAGAAATGAAAGAGAACTGTTTCCAGATTATTTTAGAGAGCAGCCACATGGAATGGAAATCAGTGCAGAACAATTTTATCAGCTATTAGGCGGTGAACCGAAACATGACAAAGAAAAAAAGCGTGGAGAGTATACGGTTTACGATTCCTATCAGGATGTGGTAAATGTCTCAATGTTTGGAAAATTGTTCGTGGAGTCGTACATATCGGACTTAAGATTATACTTCGGGGAAAATCAGAGCGGGACCCGGCCTTTAAAATGGTAAAAATGGGAGTCGAAGAAGGAAATCTGGAAGGACTGATTGCAACCAGTGGTGGAATTGTAACTCCGAAGTTAATCGATATGTTAGTTTACAATGCAAATAAAAAATATCTGCAGGCTTTAAAAGACTGCTGAAGAAATAGAGAGAGGGAGAAGTCGTATATGGAAAACAATAAATTGGATAAACGCACAAAATGGAGCTATTGTATAGGAGCAACCGGAAGAGATATGGCGTATGCACTTGTCTCTATGTTTCTTCTTACATATATTCAATATACGATGAAACTGACAGTTGCCCAATATGCAGTAATATCAGCAATTATGGTAGTATGTCTGCTGTGGGATGCCATTAATGATCCAATGATGGGAATTATTATTGAAAATTCGCATTTGAAAGCCGGAAAATTTAAACCTTGGATTTTTATAGGAGTAATTTTAAACAGCCTGATAATTATCTGCTTGTTTACAGTAAGGCCGGAAGGATGGGGATTTGTTGCATTTTTTGGAGTGGGATATCTTTTATGGGGAATGACTTACACAATGAATGATATTGCCTATTGGGGAATGCTGCCGAGTCTTACATCAGATCCGGGAGAACGGAACTGGCTGGTAACCGTACAGGGAATTTTTATCTGTATCGGACAGTTTTCTGTTGCAGGTCTGCTCCCTGATATGGTAGCTGGAAATGCGATTATGGCATATCGGACGGCTGCGATTGTGATTGCTTTTTGTTTTATTGGTTTCCAGCTACTTACAGTGTTTGGAGTAAAAGAGAGAAAACGACCGGAAAAGAAGAGAACACTGTCATTAAAAGATATGTTTCATATATTCCTGAGAAATGATCAGTTGATAGTGATTGGAATTGCATGTTTATTATTCCAAATCGGAAATGGTCTTCTGATTATGATTGGAATGAATTTCTTTTATTTTGAATTTGGATATTCTGTAGGTGGCAGTCTTGTATTTTGGTTTACAATTATGTATGGATTAGGAACGCTGATATCAGAGGCATCTTTTGCGTGGCTTTCCTCAAAATTCACACGAAATCAGATTATAACTGCAGCTACCAGCATTACAGTCATTGGGTATATGCTTTTTATGAGTGTAGGCTACATTGTACCAAAAAGTGTTGTTTTACTGAATATCATCGGTTTTCTAATCTTCTTTTCGCAGGGGGCATTCAATATGACGATGATTGTCATGTTAAATAATACCATAGAGTATGATGAAGTCCGGTTTCATGAACGACATGACAGTATTATCTCAGCAGTAAGATCTTTTGCAACAAAGCTGGCCAGTGCGGTTGATCAGGCGGTTGTTGCGTTAATACTGATTATAAGCAATATTTATGCAATCAGTCAGAAAATATCCGGATTAGAAATAAAAGCTGGTACAGGAGAACTTACTTCGGAAAATGTAATTGTACAGGCAGATAAATTTATCCAGACAGCAGATGCCGGACAAAGATTTATATTGCGTCTTGGAATTGTAGCTGTTCCGGTAATTTCTATAGGAGCTGCTTATATACTGATTAATCGTAAATCAACATTGATAGATTTTGTTGAGAGATATGAAGGAATGGATTTGTCTGATATGGACAACATAAAAGAATTGCAACAGAATATGGATTAGTGACATTAAGGTCAGTCTTGGAATCATCATGGTGTGGAAAGACTGACCTTGTTTTATTAGTATATTTCATAAGCGTTAGTATTGTAAAAAAAGATGGTGATGATATAATAAAAACGTGTTAGACACTTGATGTTATGTGTAGTGTGATAATGTCAGAATCAGGCAAAGTCAACGACAGGACAACATTGTAGAAAATAACATATTTCAAATATATGGAATACGAGATTTCTAATCGTTTATCAGGTGTTCATGGTTCGATGATAAGAGAACTTTTTAAGTTAGGAGCAAGCAAGGATATTATATCTTTTGGTGGTGGCAATCCGTCAGCAGAGACATTCCCATGTAAGGAAATAGAAGAGATAGCAGCAAAGGGACTTGGCGAGAATCCGGTTTCTTTATTACAGTATGGACTGAGTGAAGGTTATACACCTCTGCGTGATACTATGAAGAAATATCTTGAGAAGAAGGAAGGCTTTGATTTCGAGAATAATGAGCTTTTCATAGTGTCAGGCGGACAGCAGTGTGCGGACCTTACAACTAAGGCACTTGTTAATGAAGGAGACGTTGTGCTTACTGAAGAGCCTGCATTTGTAGGCTGCCTTAATACATTCCGTTCTTACGGTGCAAAGCTTGTAGGAATCCCAATGGAGCAGGACGGAATGAATATAAGTGCGCTTGAGGAGGCTTTAAAGGCTAATCCTGATGCAAAGCTTTTATACACAATTCCATCTTTCCAGAATCCTACAGGAATTACAACTTCTCTTGAGAAGAGAAAAAAAGTATATGAGCTTTGCTGCAAATATGATATCGCAATATTAGAGGATAATCCTTACGGTGAATTAAGATTTGCAGGTGAAAATGTGCCAACTATCAAGTCGATGGATACAGAGGGCAGGGTTATATATGCAGGAAGCTTCTCAAAGGTAATGGCACCTGCATTCCGTCTTGGTTTTCTTGTGTTTAACAAGTCGCTCACAGGACCGCTTACAGTTGCAAAGCAATGCACAGATGTACATTCAACTGTCCTTTTCCAGTACATTTGTAATGAATATATTAATAACTATGATTTCGACAAACATCTTGAGGATTCAAGAAAGGTGTATGAGCACAAATGTAATCTCATGATGGAGTGCATGAAGAAGGAATTCCATCCTTCAGTAACCTTCGGTCACCCTGAGGGCGGACTTTTCGTAATGGCATTCTTGCCAGAGGGAATGGATTCTGCACCATTTGTAAGGGAGGCTATTAACAGAGGTGTTCTCTCAGTTCCGGGAGCAGCGTTCTTAGCAGATGAGAGCCAGAAGTCTAATGGATTCAGACTTAATTATTCGACACCTTCTGATGAGCAGATTGTTAAGGGAATCGAAATTCTTGGAAAATTTACATATGAGTGGATTAAGTAGGAGGAGTGAAAAGTTATGAAGATAGCAGCATTCAGCGTTCGTCAAGATGAAAAACAGTATTTTGATACATTTGCAAATGTATACAAGGTGGAATTACAGATTAATAGGAGCGGATTTACAGCAGATGATATAGAAAGTGTCAAAGGCTGTGAGGCTATGTCGGTGTGCGATGGCATGTGTGACTTGTCAGCACCTGTTCTTGAAAAGCTTGCAGCAGAAGGTGTAAAGTACATCGGTTTCAGGACAATCGGATATAACAGTGTTGACCTTGAGGCAGCAAAGCGACTTGGAATCCGTGTTGCACACACAGCGGATATTCGCCATATTCAGTTGCCAATTATACAGTAATGCTAATGCTTATGTGTATCCGCAAGGCTTTGTATGTAATGATGCGTTCACACACAGCAGATTATTCACTTGGTCCTATATGTGGACGTGAAATGCAGAATATGACAGTAGGTATTATCGGAACAGGAAGAATTGGAAAGGCAGTGATTAAGAATCTTTCAGGATTTGGATGTAAGATTATTGCGTATGACCCATACCCTGCAAAAGACCTTGAAAATGTTGAGTATGTAACTCTTGATGAATTGTATGCCAGAGCAGATATTATCTCGCTTCATACTTTCTTAAGCGATGAGACATATCATATGATTAATAAGGATTCAATTGCAAAGATGAAGGATGGCGTTATCCTTATAAATGCGGCAAGGGGCGCGCTTGTTGATACAAAGGATCTGATTGAGGCTGTTGAGAGTGGCAAGATTGGTTCAGTTGGAACTGACTGCTGTGAGGGTGAGGATGAATTTATCCGTACAGACCGTAAGTATGATGACCTTGTTGTTAATCACGATTACATCATACTTAAGTCTTTCCAGAATACTATTGTCACACCTCATGTTGCATTTTTCACAGATCAGGCTGTGTCTGACATGGTTGAGTCTTCAGTTAAGAGTGTTGTGCAGTTTGCAGCCGGTGAAGACACACCATTAGAGGTGCATTAATTATTCAAATTTTTGAAATATTCTTCAAGCTGGTGCTCGAAGATTCGCTGATTTTCTGAGCAGAATGAGCCAAGCGGCTGATAATAAATGCTTCTGAAATGTGGACAGTCATCTATATGCAGCAGGCTTATGTTTTCAGGAAGGCTGCTGCTTGTCCATGTTACAGAGGCAACAAATGATACTCCAAGACCGAGACTTATGAGTTTGCCCTGTAATATGTAATCATTGCATGAGTAGGCTATCTGAGGAGTTTTCTTACATTTACTGAATATTGAATTGAACACTCCGGCATAAGATGGAGTATCTGCAAGGTCAATGAATTTCTCGTCCATCATCTGTTCTACTGATATGTGTCCGGTATGGGCAAGTGGATGTGATGATGAAACGGCAAGGCAGATTTCTTCTGTCATAAGAAGATGTGCATTGTCTGGAATATCATAAGCTGATGAGACAGAGTCAATCAGCAGGTCACAACCTTTTGGTTCAGAAGATATTGAAAAGCTGACATGAGGGTGCTCATGGATAAAATCTTTAAGTACATTGCTGACAAGAACTGCACTTGAGCGGAGACAGAGCCTTATTTCGCCTGCATCGCCAAGACTTTCACTGACAGCACGCGCAGCATCTTCTGAAAGAGCCAGTATTCTTAATCTGTTGCAGTGGACATATGGAATTGTGATAATAACCCGCCGCAAGGATATGATAAATATAAAAAAGGTATTCGTCAATCCTGTGACAATATCACTTGTTATAGGACTGTTTCTTTTTATTACGGGAATTAAACTGCCAGGTGTAATAAACAGCACGATGGCTGGAGTTGCGGCACTTAATACACCTGCAGCCATGATAGTACTGGGATATTATCTGTCATGTGTCAGGATCCGTGACTTACTGCTTAATCCGTCCCTGTATCTGGCATCGTTTGTCAGGCTTATAATAATTCCGCTGCTTACACTGCTTGTGCTTTATATTATACCGGCGGGACACGGTCAGATTGGAATGATTACACTAATTGCTGCGGCAACACCGGTTGGAACGAGTACGGCAATATTTGCACAGAAATTCGGGCAGGATTATGAGCGGGCAGTATGTATGGTCTGCCTGTCAACGCTGTTTTCAATTATTACAATGCCAGTTGTGATGTATCTGGCACAGATGTGGATTATGTAGTTTAACTATTATTTTTGGTTATGGTTTTATAACCAACATGTATTTTACAGGAATAACACAATGGTATATTATACAGACATTAAAGGCAAAGGAGCCATGACCCGGAAGGGGTAATGGTTTCTTTATATAAATAATATAATAAATAAGCTTTTTTTTAACCAACATGTATTTTATATAAGATATCTTTGCAGGAAAAATGTATAGTAAATGATGGCTATTCACAATATGAGGAAGAAAGGAATTAAAGCTATGGGAAATAACGGAATTGAATTGGAAAGAGATGGCTTTAAGAGCCGTACAGGTTTTATTCTTGCCTGTATCGGTTCGGCAGTAGGAATGGGAAATATATGGCGTTTTCCATATATGGTATCTGCATGGGGAGGTATGACATTTTTAATACCTTATGTATTATTTGTAATATTGATAGGTTCAACAGGTGTTATCGAGGAGATGGCACTTGGCCGTGCGACTAAGGGTGGACCTATTAAAGCATTTGGTGACTGTATGCAGATGCGTACAGGAAAGAGAAAAGCAGGTGAGGCAATTGGTTTTATTCCTGTGCTTGGCTCACTGGCTTTGGCAATGGGCTATACTGTAGTTGTTGGCTGGATATTCAAATATACTTATCTTGCATTTTCTGGAAAGCTTTCAGCAATGGGCAATGATATGTCAGCTATTGGTGGTATGTTTGGAAGTACAGCAAGCGCATTTGGCAATAATATGTGGCTTATAATCGCGATGGTTGTAACTGCTGTTATTATGGCACTTGGTATTGCAGGCGGAATTGAGAAAGCAAACAAGGTCATGATGCCTTTGCTTTTTATCATGTTTGTAGGTCTTGGAATATACATTTTCACACTTCCAGGTTCAAGTGCAGGTTATAAATACATTTTTACTCTTAATCCTAAGGGACTTCTTGATATAAAGCTCTGGATATATGCATTTGGTCAGGCATTCTTCTCACTGTCTATCGCAGGTAACGGAACTGTTATCTATGGTTCATATCTTAGTGATAAGGAAAATGTTGTGTCTTCTGCAAGAAATGTTGCAGTTTTTGATACTATTGCTGCTTTATTAGCTGCATTTGTTATTATTCCGGGTATGGCAGCAGGCGGTGCCGAGTTATCTTCAGGTGGTCCCGGACTTATGTTTATCTATCTTGTAAATGTATTTAATGGTATGCCGGGTGGCAAGATTGTAGGAATTGTATTCTATGTATGTGTTCTGTTTGCCGGCATGAGCTCACTTGTTAATCTGTATGAAGCTCCGGTTGCAACTATTCAGGAGAAGCTTAAGCTTAACCGTGTTGCATCTGTTGGAATTATCGCAGTGGCTGGCTGTGTTGTGTCACTTGTAATACAGGGTATTGTATCAGGCTGGATGGACGCAGTATCTATCTACATCTGCCCACTTGGCGCAATGCTCGCAGCAATTATGTTCTTCTGGGTCGCAGGAAAGAAGTTTGCTGTTGATGCTGTTAATGCAGGTGCAGATAAGCCTATTGGAAAGTGGTTTGTACCACTCGGCAAATATGTCCTTGTTCCACTTTCACTTGTTGCACTTATTGCAGGTGCTTTACTTGGTGGAATTGGCTGATGTTCAAGTTTAAAAAGATAATTTTCAATAATTTTTCAAAAATCAGAATCGACAATTCATGACAAAAACCCTAATCGGGGAAAAGAAAAGAACTAAAAAATAAGAAAATAAAAACGGAAAACCATTGTCTGTAGTATAAGTATTTGTTACTATGAAGTAAATAGCGGATATTTTACAAAGTAAAGCTTAATCTAGAGAATCTGCCAGTGGCAGGCCTCTGTAGATACCAAGGTATACAAAAGGAGAATGAAAAAATGAAAAAAGAAGACATGTCCTGTATCGACTGCGCAGTAAAAAACTGCAACAAAATGGATAAAACCTATCCGGATTTCTGTCTGACAACACACATGGATGAAGAAGTTCTAAATGAAGCTATGGAATGCTACAATGAAGACGAGAACCGTAAAGTAACAATCGCTGCAGCTGAAGTAGAGTATGAGAATTACTGCAAACATACCCGTGTCGAAGAAATCATGGATTTTGCAAAGAAGATTAATGCGAAAAAGATCGGGATCGCAACCTGTGTCGGATTGTTGAAAGAAAGCCGTATCCTGGCAGATATCCTGCGCAGACATGGCTTTGAGGTGTATGGTGTCGGCTGTAAAGCCGGAACACAGAAGAAGACATCGGTCGGCATCCCGGAATGCTGCGAAGGTGTCGGTGTGAATATGTGTAATCCGATCCTGCAGGCAAAGCTTCTGAACAAGGCGAAAACGGACCTGAATGTTGTGGTCGGACTTTGTGTGGGGCATGACAGTCTGTTTTACAAATATTCCGAGGCACTGACTACGACAGCAGTGACGAAAGACCGTGTATTGGGGCATAATCCGGTGGCGGCGCTTTTTATACTGCGGATAGTTATTATTCGAAGTTGAAGAAGAGTAATATTTCTAATTTGGGCGTTTAAAGATACATAAAGATATAACAAAGCGAAAAAATGAAACTAGAGCTTGTGTAAATGTTCTGTTATAATAATGTGTTGATGTTCTCTCCGATGGGAGGAAAAGAGCGTACCTGTTTATCTGGTAGGATGGGCGAATGCATGGGATTGGATGCCATTTTGGAAAGACTGGGGTCCGACATATCAAGAATGCTGGTGCGGTTGCTATAACATTCCGAGAGAGGCAGTATTAGCAGAAGATAATACATTAAAGTTTATTCCTGTAAAAAGAATTACAGGATCTCCGGAAGAATAAGCAGGAAGAAGCGGACATTCTGATAAAAGAAGACGAGAAAAATGAGTATCAGAATAATTTTTCTTGTAATATATATAATATGGATGGATCTTTTAAATTAGTTAAATCGCATGTGTGAAGAATTTATTGGATTAATCTATTATGGAACAAGTTTATTGTTATAGAAAATTACCTGCCAAAGATTAAGCAGAACAATACGATAGGAATCAGGATCGTATTGACATTGCAGGATGAAGAAAACTGGAATGCAACTCATAGCTTTAGTGGAAGGATATGGAGGGCATCAGGTATTTTATTATGCTATGCACATTACATTTGATAAAAACTGTGAGTAAAGAAGCTTGCATAAAAAGCTAAGTAAGTTATCAATAAAATTGTGTAATTTATTTCTCATGGAAATTCATCTCCTTTCTGTTTACGATGTCATTATAGAATATGAAAACTAATATTACTTGCCAAAATAACAGAATATATAGTCAAAAGTTGCTTAATACAGTGACAGGTTAAAATATCCTGCAATACTGCTGTTGGTCAATTTATTTATACAATTTAATATTGGAATATTTTACAACTATGACACAAGTATGCGACATAATAAACGAATGCTTTTGATAGAGTAATGATACATAATATCAGTTACAAAGAAGCAGGAGGGTAGAAAGTGGACATGACACAAAACAAATGTTGCAGACATGGGGCAAGTTTACGTCGAAGGAGACGCAGGCGCAGAAAGATACTGTGTTTTATCATATTTTCCTGTAGTATAATAGCTGTGGCTGTATTTGTGGCTGTTGGAAGCAGTATGATAAGATCAGGTGCAGGACAAATAGATATGATGTTGAAGCCAGAAATAATACATATGATAATGCTGTCATAGAAAATAGCAAAATCTCTGAAAAGAATAAGATACAAAATAATCAGTCGATGCTTGATGATATAATGAACAGTACCCAATATCCGAAACAGCTAAAGGACCTTGCTTTGAAGAATGAAGAGGCACTTGAGTTTGTGTATGATTATCCGGCGGAACATGTGAAGGAACACACAATTGATTTGACAGAAGAAGCGTCTATGGATAGTGTTCCGTTATTTGTGCAGTGGGATAAACGCTGGGGCTACGAAAAATATAGCGGCAATTTCTTTGCAGCAAGCGGATGCGGTCCCACTACACTTTCGATGGTAGTGGTTTATCTGACACACAACAGGGATGCATCACCTATTGCAGTAGCAAAGTATTCAAAGGAAGCCGGTTACAGTGTGGATGGTTCGGGAAGTTCATGGACGATTATAAGTGAAGGCTGCAGGCACTACGGCGTAAAGCAAAGACAGTGGCGCTGGATGAGAGCAGAATGAAGGCAGAGCTTGATGCAGGACATCCTATTGTGATAAATGTAGGACCGGGAGATTTTACAGATACAGGACATTTTATGGTTATAACAGGATATGATGATGAAGGATTTTCAATAAATGATCCAAACAGCATTGAAAAAAGTGGCAAAAGGTGGTTATTCAAAAATATATCATCTCAGATTAGAGCTGTCTGGAGTATGTATGTGTGAGAATATATTTGTATAAGTGCTGGTAAAACATCCTATTATTGAGTTAAATAACAGGGTGTTTTTTACAACTATGACACATCTTTATGCTATAATAATTCTATCATAATCATAGAAGAGGAGCAGCTTATGACCAGTATTCTCATAGTGGAAGATGACAACGACATAAATAATTTAATATGCAACACCCTGAAGGCAGAGGGATATCAATGTGAAAGAGCGTTTGATGGCAAGGAAGGGGCGGACAAAATTGAGCAGAACAGATATGATCTTCTGCTGCTTGATCTTATGCTTCCTGAGATAAATGGTTATGAATTGCTTGACTATGTCAGGGGAATTGGGGATACTCCGGTCATAATAATATCTGCTATGGGACAGGTGGATGAAAGGATACGCGGGCTTCGTATGGGCGCGGATGATTACATATGCAAACCATTTCAGATAGGGGAGCTGCTTGCGAGAGTGGAAACCGTATTAAGGCGCACTCAGCGCATGGCAGAGCGTCTGGAAATAGAGGATGTAGCTATAGATCCTAAGTCACGTACAGTGACAAAGGCAGGTAAGCAGGTAGAGCTCACAGTAAAGGAATTTGATCTGCTGTATGAGCTTATGAAGAATAAGAATGTTGCACTCAGCAGGCGCAGGCTTTATGAACTTGTATGGCAGGAGGAGTATACCGGGGAGACAAGGACACTGGACTCACATGTACAAAGACTAAGGAAAAAGCTTGACTGGAATGAAAAGATTGTCACAGTTTTCAGGATTGGCTATCGTCTGGAGGTTCGCGGATGAAATTTTTCTATAAAATGTTTCTTGGAATGACAGTGATACTGGCTGTTGCCCTTGGAATGATAGAATATGTGACTCTATCATATTCACTGGAGCATGCAGTGAAAAGGGAGCAGGACAGTGCACTTTCACAGCATCAGATGATAAAATACTCGATTGAAACTGTCATACTTAATATGAAGAGTGAGGATGTGGATAAGGAGCTTACAGATATGATGTCGCAGTCGGCAAAATCCATTGTTGGAGAAGAAGGAGGAATGTATCTTGCTGATGATGATGGAAAAAGGATATATGCCAATTCATGTAATTATGAGCAAAAGGATATAAAGGTAAAGGATGGTACGCTTACATACAGTATAGTGTCAAAAGAGAATACTAAAGATACCGGTGAAAAGCAAAGCGGCAGATATATCCATGTCAAAAGCAGCTTTAAACTGAATGATAATAGGTATATTCTGATAACGGAAAGTGATATTACACCGGTTTTCGATGAGTCAAAGGAACTTAGGTATAGATGCAGCGTGTACTACATTGTTATACTTGCTGTTGGTATGATGGTCATATTGATACTTTCTTGGATGATTACAAAGCCTCTTGCCGGATTAACAGCCACAACAAAAAAAATTTGCAGATGGTGATTACACAGCAAGAAGTGATGTAAAGACAAAGGATGAAGTAGGTGAGCTTGCTAGGGCTTTCAACGAGCTTGCGAAAAACCTTGAAAGCAAAGTTTATGAACTTCAGATAGCGGCAAAGAAGCAGGAGGATTTTACTGCAAACTTCGCACATGAGCTCAAAACCCCAATGACATCAATTATAGGATATGCCGATACCCTGTATCAGAAAAAAATGTCCGAGGATGAGGTGCACAGTGCTGCCGGAGTCATACTGAATGAGGGCATGAGGCTTGAAGCATTATCATTTAAGCTGCTGGAGCTTATCACTCTTGATAAAAATGATTTCAGGCTTGAAGAAACAAGAATATCTGAGATTATAGCAGATTGTGTGGAAACCGCACATGAAGCGGCAAGAAAGCATAATACAGAGATTGTGTACAGTGCGGATGAGGCATGGGTGTGGCTGGAATATGATCTGTTTAAGACCATGCTTCTTAATCTGATAGACAATGCAGTGAAATCAGGAAGCAGCAAGGTAGATGTATCAGGCAGACTTATTTCGCACAGTATTTATCGTATTGCAGTTTCGGACAATGGAAGAGGAATACCGCCTGAGGATATAGAGCGCATTACAGAGGCTTTTTATATGGTTGACAAGTCACGATCAAGAAGTGAGCATGGAGCAGGGCTTGGGCTTGCACTTGTATCAAGGATTGCTAAGCTGCATGATACAAAAATCCATTATGAGAGTGAGTCAGGTAAAGGAACCAAGGTGTATTTTGACATGAAAGCGGAGGCATTGGATGAGAAGTAAGCATTTATCAGTGCGCAAATGTATTGATAAAAAACCGGATAAAATCAAGGGAATAGTGTGTATATGCATTATTCTGGCAGTTGTATGTGCGGGAAATATTATACCGAATTATCTGATTTCACTTAAAGCAGCAAAAATAAATGCCAAAACGAGTACTACGATAAGCAACTCAGATATAAGCCCCTACAGCCACTCTATTTCAGCTGAAGAGAGGCTTACAAAGATGATGTCTCTGATGCAGGACAATGTAAATGAGCTGTGGAATGGGAAATATAGTGAGAAAAGGGAACCGTTGGATACTGAGATTCCGGTGGGACAGGCTTTATACGGCTATTCAGACTTTTCTGAAGGGTGCCTGTGAGCTGCAGAAGCAGTCAGGTATTATGCAGATGCTCGGTGAAGACGATATAGTTATGCTCCAAAGCCTTGAAAGTAACTATTCAAAGGATACAGACAGCGAAACAGAACAGACATATGAAGCAGCTCCTTGGCAATATGGTGCAGCAGTTGCTTTGGATGATGGTATTGACAACAATATCTGAGGAAAAATATGAACGCTGATATGAAATGGCTTGATAATCCGGAAGTGTTTAAGGTAAATCAATTGGAACCACATAGTGATCATAGCTATTATCTGGATTATTCAGACATGAAAAAAGAAAAAAATCCATTATTACAGGCATTAAATGGTCAATGGGAGTTTGCTTACAGCAAAAATGTGATGGAAAGACCTGTTGATTTTTATAAGGAAACATTTGATGCATCCGGATTCGATAAAATTATGGTTCCGGGACATATTGAACTGGCTGGATATGATAAAATACGCTACATCAACACTATGTATCCGTGGGAAGGAAAAGAGTACCACAGAGGAGCATATAGTATGCAGGCAACCGGAGCAGAAGAGGGAATGTTCTCAGAAGCACAGTATAATCCGGTAGGCTCTTATATCAAATACTTTGATTTGGATAAGAACATGTGTGGAAAAAGAATCCATATATGCTTCGAAGGTGTAGAAGAGGCTATGTATCTGTGGCTTAATGGTCAGTTTATAGGTTATGCAGAGGACAGCTTCACACCTTCAGAGTTTGATCTGACACCATATGTTAAGGAAAAGGGAAATGTTCTGGCAGTGCAGGTACATAAGATGAGCACGGCGGCATTTTTAGAGGATCAGGACTTTTTCAGATTTTTTGGAATTTTCAGAAATGTTACTTTGAAGGCAATTCCGGATGTTCATCTGGAGGATGTATGGTTCAAACCTGTGTTAAATCAAGATAATGAAAGCGGAAGCGTATCTGTCAGCATGAAGGTATCTGCTCCTGACAGCAGAATGTAACTGCTGGCTTTATTTTAAAAAGACAGAGAAGAAAATATATTAGTTGAGAAGTCATTACAGTTAAATAAAGAAAACGACCATTTGGAAGGCACGATTTGTGTTGACTTGGAAAGTGTCAAGCTGTGGGATAATCATAATCCATATTTATATCATGCTTATGTTGAGCTTAAAGCAGAGGATGGTTTACTGGCCGAGGTAATTCCTTATGATATCGGTTTCAGAAGAATAGAGATTATAGATAAAGTAGTTTATTTGAATGGAAAACGTCTCGTTATCACTGGAGTAAACCGTCATGAGTGGAATGCAAGAACAGGAAGATGCATTGGTATAGAAGACATGAAGGCAGATATATCATGTATGTTAAGAAACAATATTAATTCTGTGCGTACCTGTCACTATCCTGACCAGATACCATGGTACTATATGTGCGACGATGCAGGTATTTATGTGATGGCAGAAACAAATCTGGAGAGCCATGGCTCATTCCAAAACTTGGGGCAATCGAACCGTCATGCAATGTACCGGGATCTATTCCACAGTGGAGAGATGCAGTGCTTGAGCGTGCAAAAAACAATTTCGAAACTTTTAAAAACCATACATCCATCCTTTTCTGGTCATTAGGAAATGAATCCTATGCAGGAGACGACATTGAGGCAATGAACGTTTATTTTGCCGAAAAGAAGGATGGAAGATTAGTTCATTATGAAAGCTCTTATTATAATAGGGCATATGAGGATACTATTTCTGATTTTGAGACCAGAATGTATGCAAAACCGGAGGATGTAGAGGAATACTTGAATAACAGTCCGAAAAAACCGTATATTTTATGCGAATTCATGCATGATATGGGAAATTCAATGGGTGGACTTGGCTCTTATATGAAGCTGATTGACAAATACGATATGTATCATGGCGGATTTATATGGGATTTTATTGACCAGGCAATTATGGTAAAAGATCCCGTTACAGGAAAAGATGTTTTACGCTATGGCGGAGATTTTGATGATAAACCGGCAGACTATGAATTCTCAGCAAATGGAATTGTATTTGCTGACAGGAAAGAAAAACCGGCAATGCAGGAAGTGAGGTATTACTATGGCTTATACAGATAAATTAAGAGTGGTCTATGGTGACTATACATTAGGTGTACATGGTGAAGGCTTTGATTATATTTTCTCTTATGCACAGGGTGGACTGGAATCTATCGTTAAAAATGGATATGAGTGGCTGTATCGTTGCCCAAAGCCTACTTTCTGGAGAGCGTTGACAGATAATGACAGGGGAAGCAAGTTCCATATTAAAAGAGGAAGCTGGCTTTCGGCAGATATGTTTATTGACTGTAAGGAAATACAGGTGATCATGGATGGCAAGGAGCAAAAACCATATGCACCTGATAATAACAGTTATGGCGGTGATGTTTATGCTGATGAAATTATTGTAAAATATACATACGAGACCATAACAACTCCGGCGACAACTGTTCTTGTGAGCTATAGCGTTGATGCGTCCGGAAAGATTCGCGTGGATGTACATTATAATGGAGTACAGGGGCTCCCTGAATTTCCTGTATTTGGAATGAGATTTATTATGCCAACATTGGCTGACAAATATTTATATAAGGGACTCTCCGGGGAAACATATCCTGACAGAAAAGCAGGTGCACAAGAAGGCGTCTATGAGATCGGTGATCTGAGTCTTACACAATATCTTGTTCCGCAGGAATGTGGTATGAGAATGGATACAGAGTGGCTTGAAATTACAAGACATACGGCTCTTGATAACAGCAGGACAGATAGCTCGTCACAGACACTGCGCATTGAAAAGAATGATGAAAAATTTGCATTTTCTTGTCTGCCTTATACCGCATCTGAGATTGAAAACGCTCTTCACCATGAAGAACTGCCACCGGCAAGAAGAACTGTTTTATGCATATATGGCGCAGTAAGAGGTGTTGGAGGTATCGACAGCTGGGGAACTGATGTGGAAGAGGATTATCGTATCAGTGCGGAGACTGATAAGGATTATTCTTTTACAATCTGTTAGTCATTAATTAAAACGAAAAGTACAGGATAAAATTAGCATTATAATATTGCTGATGTTTTTTATTATGTATTTCTGGCTCTGTATTCAGAAGGAGAACAGCCTTTTTGTTTATGGAATAATCGACTGAAGTATAGTGGATTATTGTATCCGACAATGCCTGCAATCTCGTTTATAGAGTAGGATGTCGTTTCAAGCAGCACCTGTGCGTTTGTCATCCTTAGTGCTGTGAGAAATTGTACTGGTGTATTACCGGTATATTTCCGAAAGCTCCTGATAAACCAGCTTATGCTCATACCAATTGATGAAGCATATTCCTCCACGTTAATAGCGCGGTTGTAGTTTGTATTGAAATATGTAATGGCATTATCCATCTGGCTGTCAAGAAATTCATTTCTGATTACATGCTCAGTTGTTATTTTACGATTAAATATAATCAAAGTGTCGTAGCAAAAGCATGAGCATTTCCTCATAATTGTCCTGACATCTTTGAAGCTCTGTAATAATCCTTTTGAAAACATGTTCATATTCAAGAGACGTTCCGACATTAAAGACTCTTTTTATCGTCTGCAAATCCGTAGTTCCTTAAGGTGTTTTTTACGTCGCTTCCTGTAAAGTGAAGCCAATATATCTGAGTCTTATCCTTACCATAAAATTCATATTTTTGAAGCTCTTTTGGGCGAAATAACACTATATGTCCGGCTGGAATGATTGTCTCATTTTCAGGATTGTCAAAGTGGAAATGAACAAGACCGGATGATATGTATATAATCTGGTAATCCAGTCTTCCTCTGGGCCTGTATGTAGGCATCTTAGGATGCTGTGACAGGCGATAGGTTCCGCAGCTTCCTACAATCAGAGGGCGGCTTTTATCTTTAAAATCTTTATGTGAATGATTCAAATATCCCGTGTTAATATACATTATACACCTCCATTCGAATATAGCATTTTATGCATGCTTTGTCTATTTGCATTTATGGACAAAATGTTTAGAGCATGATATTGTGTATTGATTACGTTTCAAATGGAATTGAGTCAAATAGCTGTGAAACTGTAGTGTTTGAAAAGTATCATTTTGTGCATATTACAGCCTATTATGTTTATAGACAAAATTTGCACAAATATATAAAATTAGTATAGCTGTTAAAGATAAAACAAAGTAATTAATTGGAGGTTTTTCATGGAAGAAAAGACGTACTTAAAGTGGTACAACAAAATTGGTTATGGTTCCGGTGATATTGCAGGAAATGTAGTATATGCATTCCTGACATCCTTTGTTATGGTATATCTTACAGATACTATAGGACTTGCATCGGGAATCGTTGGAACATTAATCGCAGCATCTAAATTATTTGATGGTTTTACAGATGTTTTCTTTGGTTCACTTATTGATAAAACACATACAAAGCTTGGAAAAGCAAGGCCATGGATGATTTATGGCTATATAGGTTGTGCTTTGACACTTGTAGCAGTTTTTGCAATTCCTACAAGTTGGGGCAGGACTGCTCAGTATGCATGGTTCTTTATAGCATATACATTATTGAATGGTGTATTTTACACAGCAAATAATATTGCATATTCTGCACTTACTTCGCTGGTTACAAAGAACAGCAAAGAGCGTGTACAGATGGGCTCTTACCGTTTTATTTTTGCCTTTTCAACCAGTCTGATAATTCAGTCTATAACAGTTGCATTTGTTGATGTATGCGGTGGAGGTGCTGCTGCATGGAGAGTCGTAGCTATTATTTATGCTTTGATAGGTCTTGTAGTAAATACGATTTCAGGATTGTCGGTTAAGGAGCTTCCGGAAGAGGAGCTTAACTCCGGAATAGAGAACGATGAAGAAAAAAGAAGTATGGTCTTGTTCAGGCATTTAAGCTTCTTGCTAAGAATAAGTACTATATGATGATTTGTGGAACTTATATTTTGCAGCAGTTACAGTGCTATGATTGGTGCAGGTTTTTATTATTGTACATGGGTTCTTAAGAATAAAAATTTGTTTGGTGTATTTGCGTGGGCTGTAAATATTCCTCTTATAATAGCACTTATTTTCACACCAACTCTTGTTGGAAAGTGGAAAGGAATGTATAAGCTTAATAAACGTGGATATATTCTGGCTACGATAGCAAGAGCACTTGTGATTGTAGCAGGATACATGGGAAGCGTTCCACTGATGATGCTGTTTACTGCAGTTGCAGCATTAGGACAGGGACCTTGGCAGGGAGACATGAATGCAGTAATTGCCGAGTGCTCTGAGTATACTTACCTGACTCAGGGAAAGAGAGTAGATGGAACTATGTATTCATGCACATCACTTGGAATCAAAATTGGTGGTGGAATTGGAACAGCTATTGTAGGATGGCTGCTTGAAATCAGTGGTTATGTAGGTACAAATGCGACTCAGCCGGCATCTGCAATTACTATGCTTCAGGTAATGATTTATGGTTACCGTTTGTATTTGAGATTCTTATTACAATTCTTCTTTCAAAGATGAATGTAGAAGCTGCAAATGAAAAGCTTAGAAGAGAAAAAGGAATTGAGTAATTATTATATAATATGGGAGAGATGATCTGAGTGCATTTAACATATGAAAATACAAATGAAGAGATTATTGCAGTAAAGCGGAAACCACGGCACCAGCCACCACATCTGCATAATGCAATGGAAATTGTATGCGTTACGAAAGGAACATTAGAGCTTGGTGTAGGACAGGAGCTGTATCACATGGAAACAGGTGATATAGGAGTAGTATTTCCTGATGTTATTCATCATTATCAGGTGTTTTCATCAGAAGTCAATGAGGCGGTTTTTATTAATGCTCCACAAATGATTTTTGGTAGATTTGAAAATGTACTGAGGAATAATGCTCCACAATATCCTGTTGTAAAAAGTGATGTTATTCCGGATGAAGTGTACAGAGCAGTGGAATCCATAATAGATACCGGGCAGAATGATATATGGGTTGTTCAAGCTTATTTACAGATTATACTTGCAAGATGTATTCCGATGATGAAATTGGTGGAAAAGAGCAAAATTGGCAGCGATGATATAATATACCGTACCGTATCATATATTTCTGCCAATTTTAATAAGAGTATATCGCTTGATGGAATGGCACATGACCTTGGCGTGAGCAAATTTTCATTATCCAGATTGTTTTCAAAGACATTTCACAGCAGTTTTAATCAATATGTGAATGAAGCGCGTCTGGGTTATGCCTGTCAGAGAATCGAAACTACAGATGATACCCTGACAGAAATTTCGATGGACAGTGGTTTTGGAAGTCTTAGAACTTTTAATCGTGTTTTTAAAGAAAAATATAGATTGACACCAAGCGAGTATAGAAATAAATTACAAAAATGATAGAACATTCCATTATTGAGTTTAAGTAATTTCTAATGTAATTTAATGGTGTATGCATTACTTAGTGGGTATGCATACACCATTTTTATTGAGTCAAATTATTCATAAATCGTATTATTTCAAGTAAAGTAATTTCAAATTGCGGATTTGCAAGGTCAAGTTGGTAGATGTTATGAATGAAAAAATGTATTATAATAATACATAAATATAGAGGGAGGAGATGCAAGATATGACATTTGCTGAAAAATTACAGAAGTTAAGAAAACAAAATGGATTATCACAGGAAAAACTGGCAGAAAAAACTGAATGTATCCAGACAGGCTGTTTCTAAATGGGAGATGGGAACGATTCCTGATATGGAGAATATGGTTAAGCTTGGAAGATACTTTGACTGCTCATTGGATTATCTTATGAATGAAGAGATGGAAAACAATACAAAAAAAGCCAACAAAGTCTTAAAATAGAGAATAAAAATTTAGCTTGGAAATGTGTTGCGACAGGGCTCATTATTACAGGGTTAATACTTTCTTTGCTGATGCCATTGTTTGCAAAAATGTATCAGGGATTTGAATTTTCGAATTTTCATCAGTGTTTTACTGATTCGTGGAGATATATTTTTAAATTCCCATTACTGGGGAATTTATTTGTGCTGTCTGCATCAATTACAGACTGAATCTGCTTCATAAGGGCATCATAGTTGTCCTTGTTATCAATTCCGCCGAGCATTGGTTCGCCTACAATATTGCCATTTCTGTCAACAAGTATAGTTGTTGGAAAGGCCATGATTTCTGAGGCATATTTACCGGCAGCACTAGAGGAGTCAATTGACAGATTACGATATTTGACACCCTGGCTTTCAAGAACAGAGGCCGCCTCTTCGATAGCTGTTTTATTTCCATCGAAAGTCTCAGTGTTGATGCCGACCACTTCTCCGCCCATTGATTTGATAGCGTCATTTAATTCGTTAAGCTTGGATAATTCAGCGACACATGGTTTGCAGCCGGTAAACCAGAAATTGACGACTGTTACTGCATTACCGGAAAACAGGCTGTCATCAACCTTATTGCCATCAAAATCCTCACCGGAAAAATCACTGAATACAGATGTGTCTTGAGAGCTGTCATTCTTGTTATCGTCTGATGATGTATTTTTGTTTTCAAGCTCTGCTATCTGTTCCTCGATTTTTCGTATGGTTTCAATATCCTCATTAAGTGTTTTAAGCTCATCGTCTGTGAATGAATTCTTGTTTGATTCTACGGTACCGGCAAGATAATCAGCATAATTTCCGTTTGGATCGGCGTCACTTTTGTTCATCATGCCAAATACCTTGTTCCACACATCAGCGTGATCTGCAAAAAGCTGATTTTCCTGCTGATATAAATCATCAAGCTTGGAATCTGATTCGCCGGCTTCAGTCTGAGTGTTCTTAGAATTTGTGTTGGAAGCTTGCTTTGCGCCACATGCTGTAAGTGATAATGCTATGCAGAGTGTAAAAATAAAATAAATGATAATTTGTTTTTCATGAGTAATTTCTCCTTTAAAATAATAGTAAAATGTTTAACAGCTATCTGTTGTCATTTTTTTGACATGATTTTCCCATAAACCGGTAGCAGATGGCGTCCTTCGGACAGGCCTTTATGCAGGCACCGCAGCGTATGCACTCGGGGTGATCCGGTGTCTTACACACATCCACATCCATCTTACATGCCTTTGAGCATTGACCGCATCCGACACATTTGCTGCTATCAACGGTGATTTTGAGCAGGCTGACCTTATTAAATAATGAGTAGATTGCTCCAAGCGGACAAATCCATTTACAGAAGGGCCTGTAAAATAAGATACTTAGTACAATCACTGCAATTAAAATCATACACTTGAAAGAAAAAAGCTTTCCCAGCGCAGAACGGATAGCAGCATTTCCAATAGATAACGGTATAGCACCCTCTAAAACACCCTGAGGACAGATATATTTGCAGAAGAACGGGTCTCCCATTCCTATAGAGTTCGTCACAAGTATCGGAAGAAGTATAACGAAAACAATAAGAATGACATATTTTAGGTACCTAAGAGGCTTTAGTTTGGCTGTGGATAATTTCTTTCCGGGGATTTTATGAAGTAAATCCTGAAACCATCCAAATGGGCACAAAAAACCACATATAAATCTGCCGAGAATTACACCGAGTAAAATAAAAAATCCGGTTATGTAGTATGAAAACTTAAATTTTGATGATCCAACAACTGCCTGAAATGCCCCTATTGGACAGGCTCCTGTCGCGGCAGGGCAGGAGTAGCAGTTTAATCCGGGTACGCATACTGTTTTTGCATTGCCCTGATATATTTTACCCTTAAATAAATTTGGAATATGAATATTGGTCAGCAGCGTTGCTGCGGCCTGTATCCAGCCACGTATTTTGGCCAGTTTTCTTGATAGTAATTTCTTTTCCTTATCCAATTCCGACACACTCCAGACATAGTTTTATTGCTTTACCAAGCACTGTAGCCGCCTCACCTCTGACTGCACCATAGCTTATCATGGATACACCAAGGATAAGCAGAATGCTTTGACATGTTTTTTTTCAACATTTCAACATAATGTTGCTCCTTTTTGTTGTATTGTTGACCAGCTGACTTTGGTATTATACAATATAGGTTGTAAAATTATTGTTAAGAAACAGGAGAACATTTTGAGATTATTAATTGTTGAGGATGAGAAACAAATATGTGATATGGTTGCAAAGAGTCTGTATGCTGCTGGTTATGAGGTGGATACCTGTTATGATGGGAAAGAGGCTCTTGAATGTATACTGTCGGAGAATTATGATCTGATAGTTTTGGATTTGAATCTGCCGGGGATGGATGGCATGGAGCTTCTTAAGGAGCTTAGAAAATACAATGATGAAACTAAGGTTTTGATATTATCTGCAAGAGGTCAGATTGCTGATAAGGTAGAGGGACTTGATGCAGGAGCAAATGATTACATGGAAAAACCATTCCATCTGCAGGAGCTTGAGGCACGTATCAGAAGCCTGACAAGAAGGAAATTTGTACAGAATGATATATGTCTTAAATGCGGAGAAATAAAGTTTGATACGATTAAACGCGAGGCATATGCAAAGGAAGAGCCGGTTCCACTGACAAGAAAAGAGAATGGTATTTTGGAATATTTACTTATCAATATAGGCAGACCAGTGAGTCAGGAGGAGCTGATAGAGCATGTGTGGGATGCCACGGCAGACAGCTTTAGCGGAGCAATCAGGGTACATATGTCTTCACTTAGAAAAAAGCTTAAGGCGAAGCTGGGATATGATCCCATTTTGAACAAGGCAGGTGAAGGCTATAAAATACGGGAGGAGTCTGACAGATGAAAAGAATGTCGCTACAGTGGAGACTTACGTGCATTACTACATTGTGTATTGCTATTATATGTGGCTGCCTGACTATGTTTGTCTATAAAAATGGTGTGCATTATATCGATTCTCTGCATGATGCGGTAGAGTCACAGGGGGATGAAAAAGGGAACAAATCAGATGAAATATATATCAGCATACCGGACGATAAGTGGGATGAGTTTGCGGATAAATTTTCGGTTCAGGTGTACAATAATAAGGCCGACTATAAAAGAAACAGTCTGATAATCACTGTTTTGCTGGCGCTTTTGGGAGGTGTTGTCACTTATTTTATAAGCGGGCATGCCCTCAGACCAATCAGGGAGTTTTCAGATAAAATTGAAGAGGTACAGGCTCAGAATCTGTCTGATTCAAGAATAGAGGAAAACAATGTTAAGGAACTGAACCAGCTGGGTATTTCTTATAATAAGATGCTTGAGCGTCTGTCTGAAGCATTTGAGATACAGAGACAGTTTACTGCAAATGCAGCACATGAGCTGCGTACTCCATTAGCGTTAATGCAGGTACAGCTTGATTTATATAATTCTGCCTCTCACCCGGGAAATGATACAGACACTTTGCAGACCATAAAAATGGTTACGGAACAAAATGATAAATTAAACAGGATGGTAAAGACTCTTCTTGACATGAGTGAGCTTCACACGGTGGGAAGGGATGAAAAAATTCTATTGGATGCTATTGTTGAAGAGGTTTTGGCAGACCTTGAGCCTCTTGCCGTGGAAAAGAATATAAAGCTGATTGGAAAATATGAGGATGCCACCATGATAGGCAGTGATATCCTTATTTACAGGCTTGTATACAATCTGGTTGAGAATGCCATCAAATACAATCATCCGCTCGGACAGGTTACAGTAACCGCATATCAGAGAAACAAGCATGTTTATCTGTCTGTAGAAGATACGGGAAGCGGAATACCAAAGGAGCTTAGGGAGAGAGTGTTCGAGCCATTCTTCCGTGTGGATAAATCCAGAAGCCGAGAGCTGGGTGGCGTAGGGCTAGGTCTTGCTTTTGTCCGTGAAATCGTTAGAGCACATGATGGCAGTATTTGTATCAAATCAGGCAAGACTGGGGGAACGATTTTCGAGGTGACTTTTGCACAGCATTCAATGTAGCGTTCCATTTTACACATTTGTCAACATTTTTGTCAAATGCTATTTTTAAAAATGATTATTTAGATTTGCTAAAGGATATTCCTAATTATTATTCGGAATGGTTCTATAATAGAATAAAAGAGGGATTTTTATATGTTCGTAACCCTATGAATGCTCATCAGATAAGTGAAATAAAAATTACTCCAGATGTTGTAGATTGCATAGTATTTTGGACCAAGAACCCTTTGCCAATGATAAAGAGGTTAGACGAGATTAAAGATTATAATTATTATTTTCAGTTCACATTAACTGGATACGGAAATGATGTGGAGATTAATTTGCCAAATAAAAAAAAAAAAATGATTCCGGTATTTCAAGAATTATCTGAAAAAATTGGCAAGCAAAAAAAGTGATTTGGAGATATGATCCTATATTTTTTTTCTGATAGATATACGAAAGAATATCATTTGAAGGCATTTAAAAGTATTGCTGAGGCTTTAAGTGGATATACGGAAAAATGCGTGATTAGTTTTGTTGATATATATCTTAAAAATAAAAAAAATATGGATGGATTATCAAGTCATGAATTAAATGATGATGAACTGCGAGAATTTGCTGAAAAATTGAGCAAGATAGCTGCGGATAATAATATTAAGATTGGAAGTTGTGCAGAAAAAATAGATTTGGATGAATGTGGTATAATTCATAATTGCTGCATAGATAGAGAATTAATTGAAAAAATTATAGGATGTAAACTCAATGTTGGCAAAGACAAAAATCAGCGTAAAGAATGTGGATGCGTTGAAAGCGTTGAAATAGGTACTTATAATACATGCAAAAATGGATGTGCATATTGCTATGCAAATTATAGTTCAAAAAGTGTAGAAACAAATGCTGCCAAATATGATTCTTCGTCACCACTTCTATGTGGGAAAGTTCAAGAAGATGACAAAATAACAATTAGAAAAGTTGAGTCATTAAAAGATACGCAGCTAAGTATTTTTGATATGTGAGTTCATTTTTTATAATGTATCTTTTTAAGAGTATTTTTGGCTCCATTTTGGCTCTAAAAATTTGAGGTGAGGTACAAAAATGCGAAATAAGATGAATATGAAGAATAAAACACACAAATGTGTACCAAGAAACAGCCAGATAAATCTCTCAGCCCAAAAGTTTGAGTAATTTCTAATGTGATTTAATGGTGTATGCATTACTTAGTAAGTATGGAATACACCATTTTTATTGAGTCAAATTATTCACACCACTTTACAGCTTTTTTCTTGTATAGTCTTTCGATTTCGGGCTGGTGTATATACAATACAAATGTATTGAAATAGAAATGATTTGACATTATAATAGAGAAAGCAAATGGAAGCGAGGTAGTGAACATGGCTAGTACAATTCAGGTTAGAGTAGAAGATGAGTTAAAGAGTAAATCAGATGCACCTATGACGGAGGCAGAAATGCTTGCAAAATTGAAAAAGTCCAGAGAACAGGGAATGTTCAGGGAAGCAGATTGTGTGATTTCTGATATGAGGTCAAAGTATGGATTATAAGGTTGTTTTGATGAAGGATGCGGAGGAGGATCTTGATAGATTCATTACATATCTTTTGCTTGAAAAGAAAAGTTAAGCCTGAGCCTAAAAGCCCAGGCATTTTTCTTTATTTGGAACATTTTGCAACTATGGCACAAGTTTTATTTTCATTGAAATTCTATATTGCTTCGGTGTCATATGATAATGTTCTTTGAAGCACTTATAAAAATGTGTTGTATTCGTAAAATGCAGTTCATCCATAATTTCAGATATAGAAGCGGTCGTTTCAAGCAGGAGAGCAGCCGCTCTTTTCTATACAGAAAGTCTGACTGTAATCGAATAGGCATGAATTTGTATATTTCTTAACTATAGAGTTTAAATAATTTCCACTGTAATTTAATAATTGTTCAAGTTCTGAACGTGTAATGCGTCCATTGGTGTCCTCTAAAATGTGACTTGTGTGTGTGAAAAGAAGAAAATCATTATCTGCTTCTACATGGACGGGCGTGAAGTGAAAGTGTTCTGGATTGGACAGATAATCAAACAATTTAAAAGCATTCCTTTGATGACATAAGTAGAACCAAGCTTTGGAAACATAATGGCACGAAGTATATTGTCAGTTATGGCGTGGAGAGTATGGTGCCAGTCTTTGTTGTTTAGCGATGGCATAAAATCAAGATATTCCTTTGTGTCAGGATTATCGAGATTATCTGAAAGAAACCTAAGAATAGGGTTATGACCGGGTCTTTCTATATCCGGAAAATAAACTTTTGGTTCATCTTCTGAAAGCTGTTGGACAAGCTCTTTTGACATTCCGATAAACAAAAGAGTTGCATCGGAAGAAAAAATTTCTTTGTGTACTATATTGTGGTTCATCAGGCAACAGCTTCCACTGTGGAACACAAAATCAGTCTTTTCAATCAGCTGATGGATTTCGCCATCCAATACAATAAGAAGCTCGTAAAAATCATGAATATGTGGAGGTCTCATATTAAAATGATTGATTTCCTTTTCTGTTTTGAAGCTGTAAAATGTATTTTCACGTGGTGAGTCATTAAAAAATTTAGATATTTGTCATCGTTAGCTCTGTTACATGTTTCGAGTGTGAACTGTATTGGTGTAAGTATTTTGATGTATGAATTGATTGTACTGTTTATATTATCCTGTTCTATGATGTTTTTGACAGTATATGATGAGGTCATAATGGTATATTTTTCTCCTTATCCACGAATATGATAAAAACTAACTGATATTTTATCACATATGTTATAGAATTGTAAGCAATAATTTATTAAAGTAACAGTATACAAAACATAAGCGTTTATGAAAAAATACAATACAAACTATTATTGTTAACAGGAAAAAGGAGGTTGCATTTATTATGCAGGAAACGGAAAAGAAATACCTGAAATGGTATCAGAAGATAGCGTATGGAGCAGGAGACCTGGCTTCAAATACCAGCTATGGACTTGTATCAAGCTTTGTACTTTTATATTTATCTGATACAATGGGGCTTAACACAGGAATTATTGGAACTTTAATGTTGGTATCGAAATTTCTTGATGGAATTTCAGATGTGATATTTGGAAATTTAATCGATCGCACTAAGTCAAAGCTTGGAAAGGCAAGACCATGGATGCTGTATGCACAGATAGGCGTATCACTTTGTCTGGTGCTGTTGTTTTCAATTCCGGGTGGAATGAGTGAAACTGCACAATATGCGTATTTCTTCGCATTTTATACAGCACTCAATGCTATCTTTTATACAGCAAACGGAATAGCATATTCAGCATTATCAGCTCTTATTACCAGAAACAAGAATGAAAGGGTTCAGTTGGGATCAATACGTTTCATGTTTGCAGTTGCTACAAATATTGTAATGGGATTTGCAGTAACAGGTGCAGTTGATGCCTTTGGCGGTGGAGCTGCAGGATGGCGTATGGTTGCTGTTATATGTGGTGTAATCGGACTTGTTGTCAACACAATAAGCTGCCTGTGTGTTAAGGAGTTACCGGAAGAAGGTAGTGTGGCAGTTGAGGATACACAAAACCGAAGGATGACAAAATAGGTTTTGTTGAGTCTTTGAAGTTACTTATAAGTAACAAATACTATATTTTAATCGTAGCAATTTATATTGTTTATTATTTCATGAGTAATCTTACAACAGGCTCAGCTATTTATTTTATGAAACATGTACTTGGAAATGGTTCATTACTTGGACTGTTCTCAATGATGAAGATGTTCCCTGTAATAATTGCACTTATTTTTTTTACTCCGATTCTTGTAAAGAAGACCGGAAGCATGCAAAAGGTTAATTTCTGGGGATATGTAATCAGTGATATTTTAGGAATATTTCTAATTATTTTTGCGATGCAGAAGAATTTACCAATGATGTTACTTTTTATGTTCCTTAAAGGATACATTTGCCGGAACAATGTCGGGAACATTAAATGCCCTATTGCTGAAATCAGCGGATATACCTATCGTACGAAAGGGGTACATATTGATGGAATGATGTTTAGCTGTTCATCACTTGGAGTAAAAGTTGTGGTGGAATTGGTACTGCGGCTGTAGGCTGGCTATTGCATGCAGCAGGATATGCCGGAAAAGCTGCAACTCAGACCGCAGCAGCTACAAATATGATTTTCAGTATGTATATCACAATACCTGTAATTCTTGGCGTCGTAATTACTATTCTTCTTGGTTTAATGAAGGTGGAAAAGGAAAATAAGAGAATTGACATGGAAAGAGCAGAAAAAGCAGACTAACAGATTGAAAGAGGAATGAAGTATGCAGTGTCAGAAATTTAATGAGGACTGGACATTTGAAAAAGCAGATCAGGCTGACAGATTAAAAGCTTTTTATGGGAACAGTAATGCAGTTGATGTTACACTCCCTCACGATGCAATGATTCGTGAAAAAAGAGATAAGGACTGTCCTTCAGGAGCACAGAGTGGATTTTATCCAGGAGGTGTGTATACATATGAAAAAAAAATTTATGGCTCAAAATGAGTGGAAAAAGCAGGATGTATTTCTGGAATTTGAAGGAATTTATGGAATTGCAAGAGTCTGGATTAATGGATCGCTAGCGGCAGTGAATCGTAATGGATATATGGGTTTTTCGGTTGACTTAAAGCCATGGATAAGCTATGAGCATGAGAATATTATAAGAATAGATGTCGATAACAGTAAACAGCCTAACAGCAGATGGTATTCAGGCTCAGGAATTTACAGAGATGTCAATCTGTGGACCGGAAAAGATGTATATATTTCACATGATAAGCTGCGTATTACAACATTGTCAGTGAATGATGACATGGCGGTTATAGAGGTGTGTGCACAGTTGAAAAACATTATTGGACATGGATTAGAGGCAGAATGTCTGATTGAAATAAAAAAGATGGACAGAAAGCTGCATCGAATACACAGAGAGTAGTATTTCGTTCAGAGCAAATGCAGACAGTGCGTGTACAAATACCGATTGAACATTCGAAAGAAATGGAGTCCGGCACAGCCAGCTTTATATGAGTGTCATATAACGACAAGTTTGATGATGAAATATGTGATGAAGCAGTTTCTAATTTTGGAATCCGAGTATTGGCGCTTGATCCTGTACATGGATTGCAGATAAATGGTGAGACAGTTAAGCTTCGAGGAACCTGTATACATCATGATAATGGCGTGATAGGTGCTGAGACATTTAAGGAGGCAGAATGGTACCGTTGCAAGAGATTGAAGGAAGCGGGTTTTAATGCAATAAGAAGTGCACATCACCCAATGAGCAGAGCAATGCTTGATGCGTGTGATCATATTGGAATGTTGGTTATGGATGAGCTGACGGATATGTGGGACAAGGAAAAAAAATACATATGATTTCTCTGATATTTTTGAAGATGAATATAATCAGTGGATTAATCATATGGTTGAAAAAAAGACTATAATCATCCATCAGTTGTTATTTATTCAGTTGGAAATGAGATACAGGAAGCTGGAACTAAGCAGGGAGCCTTGGATAAACAGAATACTATGCAATAAATTCCATGAGCTCGATAATACCAGATATACAACGAATGCATTGAATGGATTAAACTGTGCAGGCAGGCGTCTTGGCGTTATTATGAGGGATGTTGCAGAAAAATTTGGAATGGATTCACATGGAAGTGGAAGCGGTGGAGGAAGCAATGCATTAAACAGTTTTATGAGTCTGATGTCGGGCGAAAAAGGAGAGTTTTTTGCAAAGCATCCGCTTGTTTCAGAAGCACTTGAAGAATGTTCGCAAAGCTGCGATATAACAGGACTCAACTATTTAAGTGGAAGATATGAGCTGGAGCATGAACTGCATCCTGCTAAAACGGTCCTCGGTACGGAAACATATCCGGCTGACATAGAAAATCTCTGGAAGCTTGTTGAAACTTATCCACACGTAATTGGAGACTTTACATGGACCGGTTACGACTATATAGGCGAGGCTGGTGTAGGAATATTCCATTATGATGGAAATGCAAATTTCACAAGTATTTATCCTGAGAGACTGGGATATATCGGAGATATTGATTTGATTGGAAATCGAAGACCAATCAGCTATTTCAGGGAAATAGTGTATGGTCTGACAGATAAACCATATATTGCGGTCGAGAGACTTGAACACGCAGGACAGACAGCTGGTAAAACTGCATGGATGTTTAAGGATAACATCAGTAGCTGGACATGGAAGGGATTTGAAGGGACAACGGCAAATGTGGATGTTTATTCATCAGGTGATGAAGTAGAGCTTTTTCTGAATGATAAATCGCTTGGAAGAAAACCGGCAGGAAGAGAAAATCATTTTACAGCATCTTATGAAGTGCCATATGAACCGGGAACTTTAAAGGCAGTTGCATATCAGAAAGATAGGAAACTGGGTGAATATGAGCTTTCTACAGCAAAATCAGTAACAAAGCTAAAAGTGTGTCGTGTAACTGAGAATGAGAGGAATATAGCATATATCAAGATATGGCTTGTAGATGATAATGGCACAATTAATTCACAGGAAGCTGAAAAAAGACTGCTTCATGCTAGTGTTGTAGGAAATGGTGTGCTGGAAGGATTTGGTACAGCTAATCCTTCTAGTGAGGAGGACTATTTTTCTGATTCAGTAACAACATTTGATGGAAGCGCTCTGGCAGTAGTTCGATGGAAGAATGTCAAATCGAAGGAGCCGGCTGTTCTTAAAGTATGGACGGATGATGGTTGTCAGGTGATGATAAATATAGAAAATAATTAAATATTAATGGTGTATGTTATACTTAGTGAGTATGGCATACACCATTTTTTATTGAAGTCAAATAAATGTATCAGGGCTTCCTAAAAAGTTATTGACAAAATAAAATGAACGGTGTATATTTTCAAAATGAACATTGTTCATTTAATGAAATAGCTAAATGACATTACATTGAAAGGAGGAGTGAATTCGTGAACCATCTTGCAACTTCAAAAGAAGACATATTAGCTGCAAGCAGAGAGCTAATCAAAGAAAACGGATGGACTGCTGTAAGCATACGAGCTGTTGCATCTCGATGTTCTGTTTCGGCGGGGACAATCTACAATTACTATGAATCCAAGGCCGATTTGCTTGGGGATACAATTGAGAGTATTTGGCGTGAAATCTTTTTTAACCCTGAGGATGAGCAGGTTTTTAAAGATGTTGCTGCCTGTGTCTCATGGATTTATAAAAGACTCGAATATGGAAATGAGCAGTTTCCGGGCTTCTTTTCTCTGCATTCGCTTGGATTTATGAAGGATGAAAAAACTGATGGAAAGAAGAAAATGCTGCAGACATGGGGGCATATTCTTAATGGATTGTGTGATATATTAAAGAATGATCCTAAGATTCGTCCAGATGTATTTGATGAACAATTCACGGAAAAGCAGTTTGCAGATATATTATTTTCTTTAATATTAGTATCAATGGTTCGTCAGGATTATAATCCGTCTTCGATATTAATGTTGATCAATAAAACATTATATTAAATTTCTCCCACATTAGAGTGTGGGAAAATTTTTGCAACAAAATGAACGATGTTCAATTATACGTTTAAAGATATATCTAAGTAAGGAATTTTTATTATGCAGGCAATTGTAGAAACTTTATTTGATACCGTATATTTGTTTTCGGTAATCACAATCGGAATTTTAATGATTCGAAAAAGCAAAGGAAACCGCCAGTTTACCATGTTTGGAATTATGGCAGTTATTTTAGGAGGTGGAGATGCATTCCATCTGATTCCTCGTGCAACAGCGCTTTGTACAACAGGTCTTGAGAACTTTACTGTACAGCTTGGGTTAGGAAAGTGGATAACCTCTGTCACTATGACTATTTTTTATGTCGTACTCTATCATATATGGCGTGAGCGCTATCAGATTAAAGGCTATAAAGCAGCTACAGCAGCTATTTATAGTCTTGCAGGATTAAGAATTGTTCTGTGTATGATGCCTCAGAATGCCTGGCTCAGTGCAGATGCTCCGCTTTCATGGGGAATCTACCGAAATATTCCGTTTGCACTGATGGTAATTATCATAGTTTTATTCTATAAAAGTGCAAAAGAAAATAACGATAGCTCTTTTTCGTTGGATGTGGCTGACAATCGTCCTGAGCTTTGCATTTTGACAGATATCAAAAGCAGAATTTAAATTTGAAGTTGAATGATCTTTTTTGAATATATGGGATTTCCGTGTAACTGGAAAGAGATAACAAAATTTCGCAAAATATAAGTGGAGATATGAGTAAAAATATTTCCGCTAATATTTAAAGCTATTATATTTTTAGCGATTTCTTCGAACTATTCAACCCATCCACACAATTAAAAAAAAAAAAAATTCTCATATTAAATTTTTTCATAGACCAGGCGGGGATACTTCACATGTACCGGCTTCCTCTTTGTAATGGAAAAAGTATTGCGTAAAGTAAATAAATCAGTATCATATATTTATACACACAAATAACGGAAAAAATAACGATATAGAATACAAACGGTATTTACAGGGCAAATCAAATTCGATGTAAATCGGTTTGATTTGCCCTCGTTTTTTAGTTCGATATTGCAGAGTATCACTCCACAGACACGCAGTACGAACAAGTCTATAATTCCTTGATTTTTTCATTCATTTTTCTGACATCATTGCGATAGTGAAGCATGAAGCCTCCCCAAATTATAAATGCCAAAGCTATTTGAAATATGGCTGCAATAATTCCGTGAAGGATAGAACTTGTTCCTCCTATCCATCCGACAGTATATGCGAAGATTGTATAAATAATACAGCCTGTTCCCATGTGAATAATTATTTTAAAAGGCATTGGAAGATTGTCTTTGTGATAAATCATTGTCGGAAGTCCAAAACCCAGACCTACAATTATGCATCCGATAACCATTTTGGAAAATTGGTAATTATCTAAACTGAAATTACCGTCATAGGCGATGTCAAATACCATTCCTGTAACGCAGAAAACGGTTAATGCTATACCAATGCTGGTTATAGTGTTTTTAATCAAATTTTTCATAGTTTCTCTCATTTTTATCCTCCTATAATCCCAGATATTTTTTAAACTCAGGCAGATATTTTCTTGATACGTAATCCTTACATCCGTTTTTTAGTTTCAAAAGAAGAGTGCGCTAAAACCAGCCTCGACATTGCTCATATAAGACAGATTGACCAAAGTTGATTTTGAAATTTGCATAAATCCGGCACCAAGCTGCTGTTGCATTTCGTACAGTCTTTTTCGGCAACGGTAGCGGTGTTCTTTTTGCCATAAATAATAGTATCCTTGTTTTCTACCCTTACCATGTATATTTCTTTTGGCTGTAAAATGACAATATCATTTTCGTTTTTAAAAGCTGTAATGGGGCTTTCATTTGAACCGAATATATCAAGGGTACGCTGGATGTTGTCAGTGATTTTATCTGCATATATGATGGCATATGGTTCGCTGTATTCAGGGAAAGTTCAATACTTACTTTCATGTAAAATCCTCCTTTCTTTTTGGTGAGTTAATCATACAATATTTCATATATAATGTCTCGCATTTGGATGTAAGTAGCGAAAAAACATGTGTAAGATGCGTTAAAGGAGGATAATCCTGATAAGTTCCGCTATCGGAAGATATGTGAGTCTGCACACCGTACGGCACAATCAACATTTGACATGTTGGAAGTTTTAGTGATTAATATTTCTTTAATTTTGTCAGCATACTATTTACATAGTACAAATAGTAATGTACTTTAAAAAAGTACAGGACAGTACAAATAATCAGAAAGAGATATGATAACCATGAAGAAGAAATTAATTGCAATAATAGTTGGAATGATGCTTTGTGCAGAGCTGTTGGGCGGTTGTGGTAATAAAAATATAAACAAGGATAATATTACCACGGATACTGCCGAGGAGTCGAAACAGCAGGATTCGAATAAAAACAGGAGCTGCCAACTGCAACATATATGGGTGGAAGCAATACCATTACTGAGGTGTGCGATGAGCTTGGTTCAGCCGGGGCATCGCATGTAGATACCTTTAAAGAATGGGTGACCGATTTTGCGGATTCTGCCGGGAAGAATGCAAAGCTGAAGGATACATGGTCAGATGCGAATAAAATGAAAGCAGATACCGGTAAATGTATGGATGGCTGGGAGTCAAAGCATGACTATTCAGATGCCGATTGCAGAATGACAGCTTTTCTTTGGCTGGATGGGTTGCTTCACGCACAGTCAGCGGAAGATAGCTATAGCGGTACGTATTTAATGTTTGATACACAAGCAATAGATAATGTAGACAGATATGAAATCATAAGGCAGAATAAGGACATGTTTACTACACTATACGGAGAAAAGAGTATTACGGATGATAAACATCCTGAAACGACATTCTCTGACAACTGGAAGAAGTATGGATTTCAAATAGACAGTGACCGGATATCACTTCTTAGCATAGCAATATATGATCCGGATTCTGATGCTATGTTCGTGGGACATACAGGTGTATTGATAAAGTACAGTGACTATTATTTATTTGTAGAAAAAAAAATAGCATTTGAGCAGCCATATCAGGCTATAAAGGTAAGCAGCATGGATGAATTGCTAAGCATCCTTTCACTAAGACCTGAATATTTTGGAGAAGAGAAAGAGGCAGGACCATTTGTATATAATAATGGAGAATATATTGGAACATTAGAATTGCAAGGATAAATCGGAAAATGAAGTTAAAGAATAAAAAAAGCAGAAATATAATAGGTATTATACAAAGCTGTCTTATCTTTGCATTGGTTATTCTTGTTATTTTTATGATGATACAGATTAACCGGCTGCAAGGAACGGCAAGGGTAATAAATTACGCAGGTCTGGTACGTGGAGCAACACAGCGTGAAGTAAAATTGGAGATTACAGGATCCCAAAATGATGAGTTGATTAAATATTTGGATGATATTTTAAGCGGATTAAAATATCAGGATGGAAATTATGATCTGATAAAGCTTCAGGACAAGGAATATCAGGATAAATTGCAGGTCCAGATTGATTACTGGAATAAAATAAAAAAAGAAATTGAAGCTGTAAGAAGCAGCGGATATGAAAATACAGATATTGTCAATATGAGTGAGACTTATTTTAAGCTTGCAATGAGTAAAAGCAAAAGCAGATACCATAATTACCGCTGATGCAGTATACTTATCCTTACCGGTCCGTTATTGTGCTTTATCAGGTGTCTGTATATCACAATCACTGCGATTATGAAGCAGCCAATCTGGATTGAGGCTGTTTTTATAGTCAAAAGGACATTGAATGCAAAAAAACCAAATGTCAGAATAGATCTGAGCGAATGTGGATTTATTATTACTACAACTGAAAAGAATATAAAGAAAAATGCTAAATAGACAGCCGGATGCAATTCCGGAAACAGGCCCAAAAGGACTCCGAAGGAGGCGGTAATAGCTTTACCGCCTTTTTCTTTTTGTAGAAAAGGAAATGCATGTCCAAAGACAGGTGCGACTAAAACCGGTACGAACGGCAGGGAGTTAATATCTAAATATTTCTGACCCAGATACACCGGGATAAATCCCTTTGCAAGCTCACATATGAGTGATAGTATTCCGCATAAAAAGATCCACCATACATAAATGCGTTGCTCACACCAGGATTGTGGTCATCGGGAAGTGTGCAGATATCAATGTTTTTTAATAGTTTTGGTATCCAGTAAGCAAAGAGAGTGCTTCCGAGTACGAAGCCTAAGAGTGTAAATAAAAAAAATATAGCATGATAATTTCCTTATAGTTTTATAGTTACATGGTTTTATAGTCAGTCAGTTGTATCAGTGTGAGTTAGTTCTTCAAGCAGACCAACAATCTGTATGGCAGCATAGGGCTTTCGCTCACGGCGCTGTGCACGTATCATTTCTGCATTTAGCTCTTTATTTTCTATCATTATTTTCCAAAGCTCAATCTGCTTTGACAGACGCTTTGATGAGACAGACAGATGACGTTTTTTGAAAAATGCAACATTTGCTGCCTCGCATCCGGGGATTGGAGCAGTGTGTACAATCGGTATATTTTTTACCAGTGCCTCAGTTGATGTGAGGCCGCCGGGCTTTGTATAGATTACATCACAGGCATCCATGAAAAGTGAAACCTGATTGGTGTAGCCTATTACGTGTACACGTTTGTTGAACTTAAACTCATTTTGCAGTATGCGTTTTATTTTAGTATTGTTGCCACAAATGATTACAATATGCTCATTATTATGGCATCTTATTGCAAGCTCTGCGGCGAAGACAGCAAGCTTGCCAAAACCCATGCTGCCACTCATCACAAGAAAGATAGGCACATCGGATGGCAGATGTAATCTTGTTCTTGCAGCAGCTTTAGCAGTCCTTGTACAGAAGGCCTGTCGTACCGGGATGCCTAATGGCAGCAGCTTTTTCAGGGATACCACGTTTTGCAAATTCATCGGTCAGATCATCGTGTGGAATAACATAATAATCCATATTTGTCTCTTCCCAGAATGGGATGCAGGTGTAGTCGGTTCCCACAGCAACGGCAGGGATATGAAGCAGATTTTTTCGCTTCATGCAGCTCAGGGTCTCAGCAGGGTACAGATGAGGTGTGACGACAGCATCAAAGCCGTTTGATTCAATGTATGCTGATAGCTTTTTACAAAGCAGGGCATTGGCAAAATAGACAGGGGATTTACGTTTATCACTCGATATCAGCATGCCAACCTTATAGAGTAGTCCGAAGAAAAACGGAATATGCTTTACAATGCCTATATATGCTCCTGATACTGCGTGCGATGTTCCTTTACCCGATAAGAGAAACATATCTATCATTGTCACAGAATGTCCTTTATGCTCTGCCGCTTCTTTTATAGCTTTACCGGCACTGTTGTGTCCCTCGCCGGTGTCACAGGATAAAATAAGAATTTTCAAACCGTTTAATTCCTTCCTAAATAAAATATGCGATAAGTGTACCATAATTTTTTAAAATAATCTACAGTGCAATAAAAGGTTGACATATCTAAGTTCAAAGCTTATTGTGGTAGCTGGAATGTACAAAATAGTATAATTATAAACTACAGATTATGGATATGACGGAGGCTTAATTTGAGATGGAAAATTTAATGTTTTGTCTAAATGCCACAGGACCTATTTTTCTGATGATGGTGTTTGGACTTTTTCTTCGCAAGGTGGGGATTTTGGACGAAGATTTTGCAAACAGGATGAATAAGTTTGTGTTTAAGATACCTTTACCTTTTTTACTGTTTAGTGATCTTGCGGCAGTTGATTTTTCAAGGGTTTGGAACATTAAATTTATAGTATTCTGCTTTGTGGTTACGTTGATAAGCATTACAATATCAACACTTGTTTCCTGTCTGTGGAGGGATAAATCTATACGGGGCGAGTTTATACAGGCCTCATACAGAAGCAGTGCGGCACTGCTTGGAATTGCCTTTATCCAGAATATTTATGGAAACGCAGGCATGGCACCAGTCATGATTATAGGAAGCGTACCGCTTTACAACGTGATGGCTGTTATAGTGCTTTCATTTTTCAAGCCGGGGCAAAACGGCATAGACAAGGCAGTGCTCAAAAAAGACATTTAAGGGAATAGTGACCAATCCTATTATTTTAGGAATTGTTGCAGGTCTTCTGTGGTCAGCTATAGGTCTGCCGTTTGCGGGAATACCGGCAAAGGCTGTGACGAGCATTGGCAATATGGCAACACCTATGGGACTTATGGCTATGGGTGCCACATTTGATTTGAAAAAAGCATCAGCAAAGGCAAAGCCGGCATTTGTAGCCACATTTATCAAGCTTGTAGGCTTTGTGGCAGTATTTCTTCCTATTGCGGTAACCTTCGGGTTCAGGGACAGTGAGCTTATTGCAATTCTTGTGATGCTTGGCTCAGCTACTACAGTGAGCTGCTTTGTCATGGCAAGGAATATGGGGCATGAGGGCGTTATCTCATCGACCACGATAATGCTCACAACACTGCTCAGTGCGTTTACTCTGACACTCTGGCTTTATATAATTAAAAGTCTGGGGCTTGTATAAAATGGAAGAACATAACTGTTGATTTGGTGGATAATTCCTCTTTACTTTAGTGTGATAATTTGCTAATATGTTAAAAGGTTGTAGTTATTGGATGATTTTGAATAATTACAATGATTATTTAACATATGGAGGAAATGAGCATGAGAAGAGGATTAGCACTTCTTTTGACAGCAACTTTAGCACTTTCAATGACTGCCTGTGGTGGCAGCAAGGGTGCAGGAACACAAAAAAGCGAAAAGGGCGACGGCATGACCTACGCAGTTGAGGCAGGCTCAGCAGGAGAGGCTGTGGCAAAGGAAAAGGGCTTTAATTACAATTCGGTTTCATCACAGGCTGATGCGCTTATGGAGGTTAAATCAGGTACATCTGATGCGGCAATCATAGACCTTTTAATGGCAGGAGCCATGATTGGAGAGGGCACAAGCTACCCTGATTTAGTACATACAACAGAGCTTACCTCAGAGAAGTATGGTGTCGGATGCCGTAAGGGTTCTGATCTTGCTTCATATATCAACAGTGTACTCGCAGATTCATATGCTGATGGCAGCTCGCAGGAGATTGCAAAGAAATACGGAGTACAGGATTCACTTCTTGAGCAGGAGCCTTGCGAGTTCAAGCAGGCTGACAGCGACAGTGATGTGGATTATATCAAGTCACAGGGCAAGATGATTGTCGGTATCACAGAGTTTGAGCCTATGGATTACAAGGATAAGGATGACAAATGGATTGGCTTTGATGCAGATATGGCTAGACTTGTCGGTAAGAAGCTCGGCGTGGATGTTGAATTTGTAGTTATCGACTGGGACAACAAGGTTATGGAGCTTGATTCAAAGAAGATTGACGTTGTCTGGAATGGCATGACACTCACAGATGAGGTTACAAAGTCTATGGAATGCACAAATGCATACTGTAACAATGCACAGGTAGTTGTTGAGCGGGAGAAATAAAATGTTTTGGACTGTTACACAAGCACTTATGAGTGGTCTGTGGACCACCTTTGAAATATTTATACTGACACTTATATTTGCACTGCCACTGGGGCTTATATTTGCATTTGGGCTTTTGAGCAGGTTTAAGCCTGTCAAGGCTGTCATGAATGTATTTGTATGGGTTATCCGCGGCACACCGCTTATGCTTCAGCTTATCATTATATTCTACGGACCGGGTTTGTGGCTTCATCAGGCTATATGGAGTGGTGACGAGACCGGACGTATTACAGCGACGGTTGTAGCGTTTGTCATCAACTATGCATGTTATTTCTCTGTTATATTCAGAGGTGGCATAGAGGGTGTTCCGGCCGGTCAGAGAGAGGCAGGACAGGTGTTAGGCATGACAAAGCAGCAGATTTTCTTTAAAATCACTCTGCTTCAGATGATCAAGCGTGTTGTTCCGCCTATGTCAAATGAGATAATCACTCTTGTAAAGGATACTTCTCTTGCCAGAATTATTGCGGCATACGAGCTTACCTTTGCGGGAGCGGCGTTTATGAAGTCTGACGGACTTACATGGCCGCTGTTTTATACAGGTGTATTTTATCTCGTATTTGTCGGAATCCTTACACTTTTATTTAATTATATCGAGAAAAAGCTGGATTATTTCAGGTAGGAGGAAGACATGGCAATTTTAGAGGTTAGAAATATAGAAAAACACTTTGGAAGGACTAATGTGCTTAAGGATGTCAGCTTTTCCATGGAGGAGGGCAATGCTCTTGCCATAATCGGTTCATCAGGCTCAGGAAAGACTACTCTGTTACGGTGTCTTAACTTCCTTGAGAGACCTGACAGTGGCCAGATTATTGTAAATGGTGAGACTCTTTTTGATGCTTCCGAAGCGGGCAAGGATAAAGACGCGGAGCTTCGCAAAAAGAGGCTGCATTTTGGTATGGTGTTTCAGCAGTTTAATCTTTTTCCGCAGTACACAGCGCTTGAGAATGTCACTCTGGCAGAGCGCCTTCTGGCACAGGAGACACCTGAGTTTAAAAAGGATAAAAAAGCAATCCTTACACGTATTGATGAGCATGGAAAGGAGCTTCTGGACAGAATGGGGCTTGCTGAGAGGATGAACCATTATCCGCATCAGCTCTCAGGTGGACAGCAGCAGCGTGTAGCTATAGCAAGGGCACTGGCGCTTAAGCCTGATATACTCTGCTTTGATGAGCCTACTTCAGCTCTTGACCCGGAGCTTACCGGAGAGGTGCTTAAGGTCATCCGTTCCCTTGCGCAGCAGAATACCACAATGATTATTGTCACGCATGAGATGGCCTTTGCGCGTGATGTAGCGGATCAGGTGATCTTCATGGACGGTGGTGTGATTGTTGAGCATGGCGACCCACATGAGGTGATTGACCATCCGAAGGAGGAGCGTACCAGGCAGTTTCTCACCAGATATGCGAACGGCTGATGTGTGAGAAATATATTATGCATGTCGAAAAAGTGTGAAATAAGTGTAAATTGAAAAGTAGATATTGATTTTTTTTTAACAAACATATATACTAACAAAAGAAATGGATGTAAATCCATAATTTATAGAAAAAGAGGTTTATTCAAATGGCAAATGTTGATTTAACAAAGTATGGCATTACCGGAACAACAGAGATCGTTCACAATCCTTCTTACGAGACATTATTCGAGGAAGAGACAAAAAGCCGGCCTTGAGGGTTACGAGGTTGGTAAGGAGACAGAGCTTGGTGCAGTTAACGTTATGACTGGTATCTATACAGGACGTTCTCCTAAAGATAAATACATCGTTATGGACGAGAATTCTAAGGACACAGTATGGTGGAATACACCTGAGTATCCAAACGACAACCATCCAATGAAAGAGGATGTTTGGGCAACAGTTAAGGATCTTGCTAAGAAAGAGCTCTGCAACAAGAAATTATTCGTAGTTGATGCATTCTGTGGCGCAAACAAGGATACACGTATGGCTGTTCGTTTCATCGTTGAGGTTGCTTGGCAGGCTCATTTTGTAACAAACATGTTCATCAAGCCATCAGCAGAGGAGCTTGAGAGCTTCGAGCCTGATTTCGTAGTTTACAATGCTTCAAAAGCAAAAGTAGAAAACTACAAGGAGTTAGGTCTTGACTCAGAGACATGTGTTGCATTCAACATCACATCAAAAGAGCAGGTTATCATCAATACATGGTACGGCGGAGAGATGAAGAAGGGGGTATGTTCTCTATGATGAACTACTACCTCCCACTTAAGGGCATCACTTCAATGCACTGTTCAGCAAACGCTGACATGAACGGAGAGAACACAGCAATCTTCTTCGGTCTTTCAGGAACAGGTAAGACAACACTTTCTACAGATCCTAAGCGTCTTCTTATCGGAGATGACGAGCACGGCTGGGATGACAACGGCGTATTCAACTTCGAGGGTGGATGCTACGCTAAGGTTATCGGTCTTGACAAAGAGTCTGAGCCTGATATCTACAACGCAATCAGAAGAGATGCTCTCCTTGAGAACGTAACTGTTGCTGCAGACGGAAAGATTGATTTCGATGACAAGAGTGTTACAGAGAATACTCGTGTATCTTACCCAATCAACCACATTACAAATATTGTTAAGCCAGTATCTTCAGCACCGGCTGCAAAGAACGTAATCTTCCTTTCAGCAGATGCATTCGGAGTACTTCCACCAGTATCTATTCTTACACCTGAGCAGACACAGTACTACTTCCTTTCAGGATTTACTGCAAAGCTTGCAGGAACAGAGCGTGGAATTACTGAGCCAACACCTACATTCTCAGCTTGCTTCGGACAGGCATTCCTTGAGCTTCATCCTACAAAATACGCTGCAGAGCTCGTTAAGAAGATGGAGAAGTCGGCGCTAAGGCATACCTTGTAAATACAGGATGGAACGGAACAGGAAAGAGAATCACAATCAAGGATACAAGAGGAATCATCGACGCTATCCTTTCTGGTGATATCCTTAATGCTCCAACAAAGAAGATTCCTATGTTCAACTTTGAAGTTCCTACAGAGCTTCCAGGAGTAGATTCAGGAATCCTTGATCCTAGAGACACATATGCTGATGCTTCTGAGTGGGAGGCAAAGGCTAAAGATCTTGCAGAGAGATTCAACAAGAACTTTGTTAAGTACACAACAAATGAGGCTGGTAAAGCACTTGTTGCAGCAGGACCACAGTTATAATATATTACAGCAGAATTATATTAGATAATTCTAAAGCCGGGCGGTGTATGTCGCCCGGCTTTTTTTTGAAGATACTGTATAAAACGTTATAAAACAGGCATTTATCGAGGTTATGGATGTATAAATATTGTTATTGATAATATGAATTTAAGTTATATTAACGATATTGCTTGACAAATACAGATTATAGTAATATTATCATCATGTGAACAGAAATAATAGAAATTGTTAGGAAGGTTTTTCGATGAGAAGACAGGCATTATCTCTTTTAGTTGAGAACAATCCCGGAGTGACCAGTCGTATTTCAGGACTGTTCAGTCGCAGGGGATTTAATATTGATAGTTTCTCCTCAGGGGTTACAGCAGATCCACGCTACACACGTATCACAATTGTTGCAAGCGGTGATGAGCAGGTGCTTGAGCAGATAGAGAAGCAGTTGGCGAAGCTTGAGGATGTACTTGATATCAAGAAGCTTGAGCCGGGACTCTCAGTGTGCAGGGAGCTTATTATGATAAAGATAAGAGCACTCGATACACAAAGACAGGCAGTTATGAATGTGACTGAGATCTTCCACGGCAAGATAGTTGATGTCACTCATGACTCTATGATTATTGAGCTCATAGGTACACAGGACAAGCTTGATAAGTTCATAGACTTACTTAGCGGCTATGAGATATTAGAGCTCGCTAGAACGGGTATCACAGGACTTACCAGTTACAGGTTCCGATGATGTAGTTATGTTGGATTAGTCACAGGACAATCCTTACATATAAATAGTTTACTTATAACAGGAGGAAAACAAAATGGCAGAACCAAGATTATTTTATCAGGATGATTGTAACCTTTCATTATTAGAGGGCAAGACAATTGCCATTATCGGTTACGGCAGCCAGGGACATGCACATGCACTTAACTTAAAGGATTCAGGATGCAATGTCATCATCGGTCTTTATGAGGGCAGCAAGTCATGGAAGAGAGCAGAAGAGCAGGGCTTCAAGGTATATGTCGCTGCAGAGGCTGCAAAGCAGGCTGATATCATCATGATTCTTATAAATGATGAGTTACAGGCAGATATGTACAAGAAGGATATCGAGCCAAACCTTGAGCCGGGCAACATGCTTATGTTCGCTCACGGCTTCAACATCCACTTTGGATGCATTAAGCCACCAAAGGATGTAGATGTAGCTATGATCGCACCTAAGGCTCCGGGACATACAGTACGTTCAGAGTACCAGGCAGGAAAAGGAACACCTTGTCTTATCGCTGTAGAGCAGGATGCTACAGGAAAGGCATGGGACCTTGCACTTGCATATGGTCTTGGAATCGGCGGAGCAAGAGCCGGCGTTCTTGAGACAACATTCAGAACAGAGACAGAGACAGACCTCTTCGGTGAGCAGGCGGTTCTTTGTGGTGGTGTTTGTGCACTTATGCAGGCAGGTTTTGAAACACTTTGCGATGCCGGTTATGACCCAAGAAATGCATACTTCGAGTGTATCCATGAGATGAAGCTCATCGTAGACCTTATCTATCAGTCAGGTTTTGCAGGTATGAGATACTCTATCTCTAATACAGCTGAGTATGGTGATTATGTAACAGGACCTAAGATTGTTACAGCTGAGACAAAGAAAGCTATGAAGAAGATTCTTTCTGACATCCAGGATGGTACATTTGCTAAGGAGTTCTTACTTGATATGTCACCAGCAGGACGTCAGGTACTTCAAGGCTATGAGAAAGCTTGCTTCAGAGCATCCATCAGAGAAGGTTGGTGAGGAAATCCGTAAGCTTTACAGCTGGAATGATGAGAGCGACAAGCTCATCAACAACTAATCTGTCAGATATATATGACAATAAGACCCGGGGCAGTAATGCACCGGGTTTTTTATATAGCAAAACTTGACAAAATATAGTGTGATGTGTAAAATTATGAATGTTAATCAGACGGATTAAAAATACGCCTTCGTCTCTTTGAGAGGCGGAGCGTTTTTGATATAAGGAGGCAAGTATGTCAGAACCATACAATCACAAGGCCATAGAGAAAAAATGGCAGGAATACTGGAAAGAACACGAGACATTCAAGACAGATGTTTGGGATTTTTCAAAGCCTAAATACTATGCACTTGATATGTTCCCTTACCCTTCAGGAGTAGGCCTTCACGCTGGACATCCGGAGGGCTATACAGCTACAGATATCATGTCGCGTATGAAGAGAATGCAGGCTACAATGTACTTCATCCGATGGGATATGATTCATTCGGTTTACCGGCAGAGCAGTATGCTGTAAACACAGGTCATCATCCAAACGGTTTCACTCAGAAGAATATAGAGACCTTCTCAAAGCAGTTAAGAGAGCTTGGTTTTGATTATGACTGGTCAAAGATGATCTCTACAAGTGACCCTGAGTTTTACAAGTGGACACAGTGGATTTTCAAGAAGCTTTATGAAGCCGGATATGCAAAGCATATTGATATGCCTGTAAACTGGTGCGAGGAGCTTGGAACAGTTCTCTCAAACGATGAGGTTATAGATGGCAAGTCAGAGCGTGGCGGCTATCCTGTAGTCCGCAAGAACATGAAACAGTGGGTTATTGACCAGCCGGCATTTGCAGAAAAGCTCCTTGAGGGGCTTGATGAGATAGACTGGCCTGAGTCTACCAAGGAAATGCAGAGAAACTGGATTGGCAAGAGCACCGGTGTCGAGGTCAAATTCCAGATAGTTGGCGGCGGAGAGTTCTCTATCTTTACTACATGTATCGAGACAATATATGGTATCACATTTATGGTGCTTGCTCCGGACGGAGATATAGTAAAGGGTCTCATGGACAGAGTCGAGAACAAAGAAGAGGTTCAGGCTTACATAGATGAGACTGTAAAGAAGAGCGATATGGACAGAACTGAGCTTAACAAGACAAAGTCAGGCTGTGAGCTTAAGGGACTTCATTGTATCAACCCTGTAAACGGCAAGGAAGTGCGCATGTTCATCGGTGATTTCGTACTGGCAAGCTACGGTACAGGTGCTGTTATGGCAGTTCCTACTCATGATCAGCGAGATTTCGAGTATGCACAGGCTCATGATATTGAGATGATTCAGGTAATTGATGGTGCAGATGTATCAGAGCATGCATTTGAGAAGCATGATTATCTTGGAAAGGGCTGCAAGCTCATCAACTCAGAGGAGTTTACCGGAATGGTAGTTGAGGATGCTAAGGAAGCTATCACAGCCAAGCTTGAGAAGATGGGCGTGGCAAAGAGAACTGTAAACTACAAGTTCCGTGAGTGGATTTTTGCACGTCAGAGATACTGGGGAGAGCCTGTTCCATGCGTATACAAGGAGGATGGTTCAATCTATTTCCTTCCTGATGATGAGCTTCCGCTTGTCCTTCCTGAGCTTGAGGATTACAAGGGCAAGAATGGCAAGGCACCTCTTGAGAACGCTACAGAGTGGAAGCAGTATGACAGAAACGGCGTAAAGGGTACTCGTGAGACATCCACCATGCCAGGCTCGGCAGGATCCTCATGGTATTATATGAGATATATTGATCCACACAATGATAAGGAATTTGCAAATCAGGAGCTCTTAAAGCACTGGATGCCGGTAGATCTCTATGTTGGTGGACCGGAGCATGCGGTAGGACACCTCATGTATTCAAGAATCTGGAACAGATTCCTCTTTGATCAGGGCTTATCTCCTGTAAAGGAGCCTTTTAAGAAGCTCGTACATCAGGGAATGATCCTTGGATCAAACGGTATCAAGATGGGCAAGAGATTCCCGGAGTTCGTAGTAAATCCTAGTGATGTAGTCGAGGAGTACGGCGCTGATACACTTCGTCTCTACGAGATGTTCATGGGACCACTGGAAGTTTCAAAGCCTTGGAACGACAGCAACGTACAGGGAGCGAAGAGATTCATCACACGTGTATGGAATTTCTTTACAGAGCCTGAGAATATTATCGAAGAGGATGACGGAAAGCTCACAAGAAGCTATCATCAGACAGTAAAGAAGGTCACAAACGACTTCGAGGCACTTGGCTACAATACAGCTATCAGCCAGATGATGATTTTTGTCAATGAAGTATACAAGGCAGGCAGATGTCCTAGAGAGTTTGCAGAGGGACTTATCAAGATGCTTTCTTGTGTATGTCCACATGTTGGTGAGGAAATCTGGCAGAGAATGGGACATGACGATACAATCGCATTTGAGCCATGGCCGGTATACGATGAGGCAAAGACTGTTGAGGATACAGTAGAGATTGCTGTACAGATCAACGGAAAGACTAAGAGCACTCTTGCAATCGGAAAACAGGATCCTAAGGATGAGGTTATCGCAAAAGCAAAGGATGTTATTGCAGATAAGCTTACAGGAAATATCGTAAAAGAGATTTATGTTCCGGGACGTATTGTAAACATCGTAATGAAATAAAAAAATTACCCGGTATTTTGCACAGCCACTAGACGGCCGGCAGAATACCGGGTGATTTTATTTTTTGTCAGAACATGTGGTGGAAGTGATGGATCACTTCCGCGAAGCTTCTGCATACCGCGCTGGATCGCATCTTTGGAATCTTTCCAGTCGGCATCTTTATTTTTATAATCATATTTTTCGATGAACCATGCAACATCTTCATATATGCGGTTCATGTTGTCGTGCATTAGAGGGAGCACGATATCGTAAAATTCTTTGCGCTTATCACCTTTTAAATAAGTGTCAGCTCCTTCCAGAACCACTTTCAGGTGATCGAGACAAAATCCTTTTGTGTTCTTTAATTTTTCTTTTAGTTCAGGATCCTTTTCATACATAGTGAAGAAGGTCTTCATGTATGCATTAAAGGTCTTGTTTACGCTGTCACATATAAAGCAGGTTGATTCACGTTTGTTAATCCAGTCCACGATGGAATTGGAGGAGGCGTTTGCTTTTTTGAAAAGACCGCTCCTTTGCACTGAATCAGGCTTAAAGTTCTTAAATTCTTTATCCATCTCCTCAATATGGCGCATGTACATGGTTTTTAGTATCCAGGCGTTTCCGAGTGAATTGCCATAGTCAAACATTTTTTTGAAATGTGCACGGCAGAAGCCCTCCTTATCGGTCATATCGCGTATGTCAGCCTCCATGTAAGAGGCACCATGACCAAGTACAAAATCCATGACGTGATCCTCGGTGCGTTTTTCTATATAGCAGAAGGGGGGCATTCGCCGGCATTGTCAAAGGCGTCTGATATGGGATAGTGTGTATTTGTTCTTTCAAGGTAATACCTCCGGGGTCATATTTTGTTATTTAAAAATCCTCTGGTGTGTAGCTCTCATAAAACTTGATAAAGGTCTGTAAAGAGGTGGAAAGCTTTGAAGACTCCTTGTAAGCAAAGCCAACCTCACGCTTGTGGATTGGTATGCCGAGAGGAATTTCAATCAGGGTACCATCAGCAAGCTCCTTTGAAACTATGCTTTTTATGACGCAGGCCACACCTACGCCTATTTTGGCAAAGTCGATGAGCAGGTCCATATTTGATATATCTATAGAGTCCTTTACGTGTATCTGGTTCTCCTGCAGATAATCATCAATATATTTACGTGTCATATTGCCTTTATCGAGAAGCATGAGAGTAGAGTTTTGCAAAATCTCGCTCTTTTTGACACCACGGGCGCTTAAGTTGCGCAGATAGTCCTTTGTAGTGACAAATATATCCTCAATGTTGTCCAGATAATAGAAATTGAAAGTCTTAAGGGATGCTGGTTTTCCAATCAGACCTATATCTATTTTGTCATCATCGAGGAGCTTTAAGGTCTCATTGGTGGACTGACATTCGATTGAGATGCTTATATGAGGATTTCTGTGTATGAATTCCTTGAGATATGGCAAAAGCATATATTTGCAGAGGGTTGAGCTGACACCAATTTTAAGCTGGCCGACACCGAGCTCTATTGAGCGCTTCAGCTTTTCCTCACCCTCATTTAATGCCTCAAAGGCCTCGCTTACATGATCATACAGAAGCCTGCCCTCATCGGTCAAGACGACACCTCTGGAGCTTCTGGAAAAAAGCTTGCATTCCAGTCCGTCCTCAAGCTTTTGAATTGACTTGCTGATGGCAGGCTGGCTGATATAGAGCTCCTTGGCTGCCTTTGATATATTGCCGGCATTGGCGACAGTATAGAAAATCCAGTAAGATGAGAGATTCTGGTTCATTTGTACCTCCTGTGGTTTGTACTTTTAATGGGCTGTAATCGTTGCTTGTCACAAAAATGTGTGAACATCAACAAATCTGTGTTTATTATACCATGAGATTTAGTTATGGTAAATATGTTTATTATGTATTTTTTATTATGGTAAATCATATGTTATGATGTCTTAAGTAAACTTGATTCAGATACAATCATAATACAATATTTTTATATGCTAGGAGGAATATAAGCATGGGAATGACAATGACACAGAAGATTCTTGCTGCACACGCAGGCCTTGACTCTGTTAGTGCAGGACAGCTCATTGAGGCTGATTTAGATCTTGTGCTTGAAACGACATTACCTCACCTGTAGCGATTCATGAGATCAACAAGATGAAGGTAGAGGGAGTGTTTAATAAAGATAAAATCGCACTCGTTATGGATCACTTTGCACCAAACAAGGACATCAAGTCAGCAGAACACTGTAAATGTGTTCGCGAGTTTGCCTGCAAAAACGAGATTACAAATTACTTTGATGTAGGAAAAATGGGCATCGCATGCACTTTTACCTGAGCAGGGACTGACTGTAGCAGGTGATGTGATTATAGGAGCTGATTCTCATACATGTACATACGGAGCTTTAGGAGCATTCTCTACAGGTGTGGGAAGTACTGATATGGCAGCAGGAATGGCTACAGGCAAGGCCTGGTTTAAGGTACCTTCTGCTATCAAGTTCAATATCGTCGGAAAACCGGCTGAGTGGATTAGCGGCAAGGACGTCATCCTTCATATCATCGGTATGATTGGTGTGGACGGTGCACTTTATAAGTCAATGGAGTTTGTCGGAGATGGACTTAAATATCTTTCTATGGACGACAGATTTACTATCGCCAATATGGCAATCGAGGCCGGCGGCAAGAATGGTATCTTCCCTGTAGATGATCTCACAAGAGAGTACATGAAGGAGCATTCAAAGCGTCCGTTCACAGAGTATGAGGCTGATAGTGATGCAGAGTATGATGAGGAGTATACAATCGATCTTAGCACACTTAAGTACAGTTTCATTCCCACATCTGCCTGACAATACACGTACCATCGATGAGGTGGGTGATGTAAAGATTGACCAGGTAGTAATCGGTTCATGTACCAACGGCCGTATGGATGATCTGCGTATTGCAGCAAAGATTCTTGAGGGTAAAAAGGTTGCGGATGGTATCAGGGTTATCGTGATTCCTGCCACACAAAAGATTTATCTTCAGGCTATGGAAGAGGGCCTTCTTAAGACATTTATCGAGGCGGGTGCCATTGTGAGCACACCTACCTGCGGACCATGTCTTGGCGGATACATGGGAGTGCTCGCTGAGGGCGAGAGATGCGTATCTACCACAAACCGTAACTTTGTCGGACGTATGGGTCATGTGGATTCTGAGGTTTATCTGGCAAGCCCTGCTGTTGCAGCTGCAAGTGCCATTACAGGTAAGATTTCAGGACCAAAGGATGTTATGTAAAGATTGGAGGAAGCACAATGAAAGCAGCACACGGTCGTGTATTTAAATATGGAGACAATGTCGATACAGATGTAATCATTCCTGCAAGATATCTGAATTCTTCTGATCCTAAGGAGCTTGCAACACACTGCATGGAGGATATCGATAAGGATTTTGTAAATAATGTAAAGGCCGGGGATATCATGGTAGCCAACAAGAACTTCGGTTGCGGCTCATCAAGAGAGCATGCACCTATAGCCATCAAGGCTTCAGGGATAAGCTGTGTTATAGCAGAGACATTTGCAAGAATATTCTATAGAAATTCTATCAATATAGGACTTCCTATCATTGAGTGTCCTGAGGCAGCAAAGGCAATAAAAGCCGGTGATGAGGTGACTGTAGACTTTGATTCCGGTATCATCACAGATGAGACAACAGGAGAGAAGTTTAAGGGACAGGCCTTCCCACCGTTCATGCCAGCTTGATGTTTTCGTAGCGCATGTCGGTTGAATCGTTGTTTACAAATACATAGTCCCGTCCGCAAACAGCATGAGGCTTGCCATAGCGGCTAAGCTGCATGCCGTAGTCGTTGACGTACAGATGTCCCTGCCGCCTTAGTATGCGGTGCCCTGAGTAGTAGAACAGGTTCTATATTAAATTTGAGTTCGCACATATCTATGAAATAGCTGAAATAATTTTTGTGCAGATAAATGTACATGCCGTTGTCCCGGTAGTTAATCAGTGTAACAATCTTGTCAAAGGATAGGGCATATTGTGATAAAATGAGTCTTCAATGCTGTCATGACCATTTAGTATGGATGAGGCAGCAGTAGGCTTTTTGTTCACTGTCGAAGCTTCCTAGGCTTATATGTTTATTTTTATAGGTGATACTGGAGCGGTAGTACAGTGTTTTGTCCTTTTTGTTGCGGTGTAAACTCCTTGCAGCATAGATGTATTGTGTCCCTTTCACATATATTTTGTTATTGTTTGTTAAAACATTTATATAATTGTAGCATTTTTGTTATTGATTTGATATATGAAATTTATTATACTATAAAGGATAATAATTGTCTGCATATAGATGCAGCAATATGGATTTAGATAAGATAAAAAGAGAAATGAGGTAAAAAATGGATTTATTATATTCAAGCACAAGAAACAGTGAAAAGAAAATAACAGCTTCACAGGCTATCCTTAAGGGCCTTGCCGATGACGGAGGATTATTTGTACCTGAGAGCATTCCGGCACTTGATGTTTCTGTTGAGGAGCTTTCTAAGATGTCATACCAGCAGGTAGCATATGAGGTTATGAAGCTTTTCCTTACGGATTTCACAGAGGAAGAGCTTAAAAATTGTATCAACAGGGCATACGACAGCAAGTTTGATACTACTGAGATTGCACCGCTTAAGTTTGCTGACGGGGCTTACTACCTTGAGCTGTTCCATGGCTCTACAATAGCCTTCAAGGATATGGCATTATCCATTCTGCCTCATTTACTTATCACATCCGCAAAGAAAAACAATGTTAAAAACGAGATTGTCATCCTGACAGCCACATCAGGAGACACAGGAAAGGCAGCTATGGCAGGCTTTGCTGATGTTGAGGGGACACAGATTATCGTTTTCTATCCAAAGAATGGTGTCAGCCCGATTCAGGAGAAGCAGATGCTTACACAAAAGGGTGCCAATACTCATGTAGTGGGTATTCACGGCAACTTTGACCAGGCACAGTCAGCAGTAAAGGCTATGTTCAATGATAAGGCTCTTGCAGAGACGATGGATGCCGCGGGCTATCAGTTCTCATCTGCCAACTCAATCAATATAGGTCGTCTTGTACCACAGATTGTGTACTATGTATATGCTTACTCAAAGCTTTTTGCACAGAGAGCTGTCGCAAAGGATGAGAAGATAAATATCGTTGTTCCTACGGGAAACTTTGGAAATATACTTGCAGCGTTTTATGCAAAAAATATGGGACTTCCGTTGCAAAGCTTATCTGCGCTTCAAACGAGAACAAGGTGCTTTACGATTTCTTCACAACAGGAGAGTATGATAAAAACAGAGAGTTTATCCTCACAAATTCACCATCCATGGATATTCTCATCTCTTCAAACCTTGAGAGACTCATTTACCGTATCGCAGGAAATGATGCAAATAAGAATGCTCAGCTTATGGCTTCGCTTGCTAAGGATGGCAAATACACTGTAACACCTGAGATGAAGGAAAAGCTTTCTGATTTCTATGGAAATTACACAAGTGAGAAGGAAACATCTGAGGTCATCAAAAAGCTTTACGAGGATACAGGATACATTATTGATACTCATACAGCAGTTGCAGCAGGAGTATATGACAAGTATAAGGAGGCTACAGGTGATACAGCCACAAAGACAGTTATCGCATCTACAGCAAGCCCGTTCAAATTCACAAGAAGTGTGATGGATGCAATTGATCCTAAGTACGATTCAATGACAGACTTTGAGCTTGTTGATGAGCTTTCAAAGCTTGGCAAGGTTAAGGTACCAAATGCCATCGAGGAAATCAGGGATGCAAAGATTCTTCACAACACAGTATGTGATGTGGATCAGATGGAAAACACTGTTAAGAAAATGCTCGGTGTGCAGTAATAATATATTGTTACCCTTTGCCCATTTAATCATATAATTGTAATTTGTTTGATATATAATTATATATAGCGCAACATAAAAAGAACATCTGCTGTTTGCAGATGTTCTTTTTTTTTGTGCTCTGATCATAGAGTGAATAATTATCAGATTACTGAAACTACCTTGCAGAGATATTAGAATTCAATAATAAAGTGAATGGCTCCGAAAGGGTATAACAGCTTGAGCTTGCAGGCTTTATTGAAGCTGCGTGTCTGTCCATCAAAATGCTCAGGTGCAGTGAGAGTAAGCTCAAGTGCCTGATCATTTGAACAGTTGACCAGAAACAGTCCATTGTTCAGGTTCAGAAAATCATCGAGAGATGCTCTGACTCATGCCTATGTATGTAGATATGGCATAGCTGCCCTCGATGTCCTGACGTACCATGCAGTCCGCACTAAAGCTGTCACATATCTCGGCAGAGAGCGGAGTGTAGTCATCACCGACAAATCGGATAAAGCTGTTAAACAAAAGCTCAAGATACATAATGTCAATGTCAGAAGGATCTATGCCTGTATTGGCAAAAAAATGACCTATCAGATGATTTATACTGTCCTTATCCTCGAGTACCATGTCAAGATCGGAAATAGCATTCTCATTGCGGTAATCATGTATACTCTTTTCGAGAGTGGTATTGTCAATTATGCCTTTGTCTAAAAAGAATCTGTCCTAAAAGAAGAAAGTCAGGGCTTTGGATGTTTAAGAGCTCCTTTACCTGCTCGTCTGTCAGATAGCCCATTTCTATTGTAAGCTCACCAAACTTCTTGTCCTGATGGGTCTGCTCGACTATTACTGAATCAACCTCGGCAGCTGTCATAAGCCCTGAGTGGCAAGAGTACCGAGCTTTGCGTGCTTTTGTGCTTTTTCTTTTGAGAGCGTCAAAAAGCTGCTCATTAGTGATATATCCCTTTGATAGGAGAAAATTGCCAAAAAATTGAGTATACATATTAATTTCCTCCTATGTGCTTCTTAATCAGACTTATGACCTGATCCTTGTCGATTGGTTTCTGAATGAAGTCACATGCTCCGGCAGCAAGAGCCTTTTTAAGCTCGGATTGTGTGCCGACAGATGACGCTACGAAGATGGTAGCACTGCTGTCATACTCCATAATTTCTGAGATAGCGGCATTTCCGTCCTTTACTGGCATTACAATGTCTATAAATGTGAGGTTATACTAGTTTTTGATGATTTTACATATTTTTTTTCATAAATAAAATGATATAAGGGTTTTTAAAAGGCATTTTAAAAACTTTTTTGAAAATATAAATATATTCTACTACATTAATAATATTCAAGAAATAGTTGGGACTTATTTACCATTTATTTTTTCCTTACATGAGGTTATACTAATTTTGGTGATTTTACATATTTTTTTTGTATATATAAGATCCGTGGTAACTATTTAGAATAATAAATAAAGATACAGGAGAAAGAAGCATGAACTATTTTATTATAATAGATGCGGTCACGCTGATATTAGGAATTTACATAATATTTGTGTCACTACGAATGAAGAAAAGCGGCAAAATTGAAAGCACCTTTGTGGCTGAGGATGAGATGAAAAAGATAAAGGATACGGCCGGATATATAGCTTATATTTATCCAAAGTCGCTTGTATTCGGCATTGTGATTTTTGTTATCAGTATAGTTGCGATAGTTTCGGATTGCCTCAAAAAATACCGTACTGGTCATATGTGGAGATGATTATATTCGTCGCAGTAATTATCTGGTTTTCAAATATGTTACGAAATGCCAGAGAAAAAATTTGTTAAATTCTAACATGAATTTTGCATTGCAACATGAGACATAATAAAGTATAATGAATTTACAAAGATACCTGAGATGTTCGACAACCCTGTGTATTTAGAACCTACATTTACTTTAAACGGGATTCCTATATGAGCTGTTGGATGTCAGGCCGTCATTATGCAGCGGAAGGCAGAAGGCAGACTGCGGTTACCCACCTAGCAAGAGCGCTAGGAGTCTAAATTACAGGACCGGCATTTTGGGTTCTTACAAAAGAATAATAATGTACAAAAGAACTCCGGACGCACAAAAGATTTATGAGATACAAAAGATTTTTAAAGCACAAAGGATTCTTAAGTACAGATGATAAAGGGAGCTGTTTTTTGCAGCTCCCATTTTTTGAGCAGTAACCACTATTTGGGTGTTAAGGAGAACAAGAAATTTGGCAAATAGAAGACGAAGACGGCAAAAGCCGAATCAGATGGTCTGGATAATGCTTGCGATAACCGTGGTATGCGTGGTTATTGTTTTTTTGCAATTGTTATGGCGCAAAAGGAAAAAGGGACACTTGTAAAACAGGCGAGGGCAGTGACAAAGGATATGGTGTATGAGAATGCATATATTGTGTCAAATGACGATGGAAGGCTGATTTTCATATGTGATGGAGAGCTTTACAGGGCTAAGGGAACCATGGAGGAGAACTTTACAGGTGTCTGTGATATTGAAATCAGTGGCTCTAAGGTCAAAAAAGATACAGATAAAGCCGGATGATATATCAGGTGTGATGCTGTCGTACGGAGACGGTACCATGCAGATTGCAGGGCAGGGTGACATTCCAATGCAGTCAAGCGAGCTGCCGGTGTATGATGAGACAGGCACTTCACCTAAGGAAATAGCGGTTTCTGACCTGATAATCGGAAGTGAAACACTTTCTTACATACTTGATTCCGGCAGGATATGTGCCATCGTCAGAAGACAGGCACCAGACCTTACATACATAAGAGTGCTTATAAAAAACGATGGAAAGGATGCATTTCCAACAATTGCGGCAGCTGCCGCAGTCTAACCTTTATGTGGATGATGCTGACTGCGGAAGCAATGCTATTGACGATGTGGGTGCATATATGGCAAAATGCACAGAAAGGTAAGATAAAGGTGAGCTCAGCAGACAATTATGTCAGCATAAACGGTAAAAGCTATCCGGGCTCATTTGAGTTTATCGGGACAGAGGAAGGTATTGTGGCGGTGAATACAGTCGATGTGGAGACATATGTGCGCTATGTGCTGCCGTCGGAGATGCCGTCTACATTTGATGCAGAGGCGCTTAAGGCTCAGGCTGTTTGCGCAAGAACTTTTGTATATTCACAGATGAAAAATACACAGTATGCGCTATACGGAGCAAATATTGACAATACCACGGCTTTTCAGGTCTATAACGCTTCAGAAGCAAAGCAGTCGACCGATGAGGCTGTAAAAGCTACAGCAGGACAGGTTGTCTCATGTGGAGGAAGCTTAATAACATGTTATTATTTTTCTACGTCTGCCGGAAAAACCGAGGATATGGAGGTATGGTCTTCGAGTACACCGGATTTCATACACAAGGTGGAGTCGGTGGATGACAATTCGCCATACTACAGATGGACCTCGGAGCTTGATTTATCGGCATACAATGATCCTCAGTACGGCACAGCAACAGGTATTTCTGTCGATAAGACGTCGGATGCCGGTTATGTACTTTCGCTCACAATAAATTATGGAAACAAATCGCAGACCTTTACGGCGGAGAATGATATAAGAAAGGCGTTAGGGCATTATCAGAAAAAAGCTACATTAAACGATGGCTCTGTGAGGGAGAATCTGTCGATGATACCAAGCGCCTGCTTTAGTGTGAGTGCCGGTGCAAATGGTCACTATACACTGTCCGGCGGAGGCTTCGGCCATGGAATAGGCTTTAGCCAGTATGGGGCAGACAAGCTGGCAAAGGCAGGAAGCAGCTATAAGGATATAATCGGATATTATTATAAGGATGTGACTGTGGTGGATATAAGCAGTGTACGCAGTGAGCAGTGATATGAATTATTATAACTTTCGGGATTTTATTATATTAAGATATAGCCTTTAAAAAAAAAAAAAATTGATAGCATGGATAGTAGAAATGTGGTAATATCGAAGTGCTTAGATACATGACTATGTGTGTGATAGTAAGATACATTGTAATTATTTCGTAAGAAAACAAGAGGATTTGATGATGAATTTACCGATAGAGTTTGAAAAAAAAAGATGAAGGCCTTTCTGGGCAATGAGTGGGATGATTTCTTATACAGCTATGACAATAACAGATTTCAGGCACTCAGATTTAATACATTAAAGGTACAAAGCCATGAAGAAATAATGCGGATATTGAAAACACTTGGAAAATATCCTCAGATAAAAAGGGTTTCGTGGGCAAATGAGGCATATTACTTTGATGAGAATGTGCGTCCGGGAAAGCATCCGTATCATGAGATGGGGCTTTACTACATACAGGAGCCAAGTGCCATGTCGGCGGCTGCACTTTTAGCTCCAAAGCCGGGTATGAGAGTGCTTGACCTGTGTGCGGCACCCGGTGGAAAGAGCACACAGCTTGCCACATATTTAGGAGACAGCGGACTTTTGGTATCAAATGAGATTAATACACAAAGGAGCCGGATTTGTCGCAGAATATAGAGCGTATGGGAATCAAAAATGCGATTGTGACAAATGAGGACAGCTTTGTGCTTGCTTCACATTTCACAGGCCTTTTTAATGCTATACAGGTGGATGCACCTTGCTCAGGAGAGGGAATGTTTCGAAAGCTGCCTGAGGCAATAGAGCAGTGGAGCATAGAAAATGTGGCAATCTGTGCGGCAAGGCAGAAGGAAATACTGGACAATGCTGCTGGTGATGCTTAAGCCGGGAGGTACGATAGTGTACAGCACCTGCACCTTCTCGAAGGAAGAAAATGAGGATGTAATTGAGTATTTTTTGGAGAGACATCCTGATTTTACACTTGAAGAAATGGAGCGCTTCTGGCCGCATAAGGTGGACGGAGAGGGACATTTTGTGGCAAAGCTTGTGAGAAGAGGCAGTGTTAATGAGCTTGGTGCGGATTATGATGTATGCGAGGACAGCTGTAAAAAGTAGAGGACACAGGCCTTAAAGCTGACAGGAAAACCAAAAAGAACAAAAATAGTAAGAACAGGAAAAAATGAAACGAAGCCGGCTCTTACAAAAGAAAATATGAAGCTTCTCTCAGAGTTTCTTGATGAGACCATATCAGAGGATGTGGCAGCATGGATTAAAAACTCAAGGCTTGTCATGTTTGGGGAGCAGCTCTACAGGCTGCCTGATATGGAAGTTGATATTAAAGGGCTTAAGGTGCAGCGAGCAGGACTTCATATAGGCGAGTTCAAAAAACAGCGCTTTGAGCCGTCGCATTCGCTGGCACTTGCACTTAAGCTAAATGATGCTAAAAATCTAGTAGAGCTTACCTGGGATGATCCGCAGACAACAGGCTTTTTCAATGGTCAGTCAGTTATGTTATCTGATGAGCAGGCGGCTGAATGCAAAAAGGGCTGGGCACTTGTATGTGTGGACGGATATCACGGCCGGCTGGGGCAAGGTGAATGGTGCACAGGTTAAAAACCATTATCCTAAGGGGCTTAGAAATAAAATATAAATCAAATATAAAATTTTCTACTTGCAAAATATAGAGATTGTGCTAAAATGACTTATGTGTTATTAAGAAATAAGCATTTGCGATATATATGTCGCAGCTATATATAATAAAAAAAGCAATGAAGGTGCATAGTAGATTATAGTACTTTGACCAGAGAGAGATTGTCATCGGCTGAAAGCAGTCTTACAAAAAGGCTATTGATTGAAGTTCACACTGAAGCTGCATGGATGAAGCACAGTAGTTCATGACGTGTTATGTACGTTACACATATCAATGAGAGTCCATTGGATATTTCTTCAATGGAAATCAGGGTGGTATCGCGGAATTTTCGTCCCTGCATGGTTTAATAGCCATGCAGGGGCGTTTTTTATCGCATAAACGGCGAATTCAAGCTTGGATTTACGAGTTTATGCAAATTAAGAAAAATATTATGAGGTGAAATTCGATGAGAGACAAAATTCAACAGATCAGAGAAAAAGCACTTGCTGAAATTGATAAGGCAGAAGGTCTTGAAAAATTAAATGATGTGCGTGCTGCAATTCTTGGAAAGAAGGGTGAGCTCACAGCAGTCTTAAAGGGCATGAAGGATGTTGCTCCTGATGAGAGACCAAAGGTAGGCCAGTGGGTCAATGAGACACGTGAGGCAGTTGAGAAGCTTCTTGATGAGAAGGTTAAGAAATTTGAGGCAGAGGCACTTAAGCGCAAGTATGAGAGCGAGAAAATAGATGTCACTATGCCTGCAAAGAGAAGCAAAAAGGGTAATCTTCATCCTGTTACACAGGTTAAGGACCAGCTCTCTGAGATTTTTACCTCAATGGGATTTGAAGTATACGAAGGTACTGAAATCGAGAATGATTACTATAATTTCACTGCTTTAAATACACCAAAGGATCATCCGGCGCGTGATATGCAGGATACCTTCTACTTATCACCTGAGTTCTTACTTCGTACACAGACCTCAGCAGGACAGATCCATGTAATGGAAGCAAAGAAACCACCAATCAAGATTATTTCCCCTGGTAAGGTATTCCGTTCCGATGATGATGCAACACATTCCCCAATGTTTACACAGATGGAAGGTCTTGTGGTAGATAAGGGAATTACACTCTGCGACTTAAAGGGAATGTTAGACCAGCTTGTAAAAAAAATATTCGGAAAGAGTGTTACAACACGTCTTCGTCCATCATACTTCCCATTCACAGAGCCGTCTGTAGAGGTTGATGTAAGCTGTTTCCAGTGCCACGGCAAGGGCTGCTCTTTATGCAAGGGCACAGGCTGGATTGAGGTGCTTGGTGCAGGCGTAGTAAATAAAAAGGTGCTTGAGGGCTGTGGCATAGACACAAATGAGTACAGTGGTTTTGCATTTGGTATCGGTCTTGAGCGTATTGCAATGCTCAAATATGGAATTAACAACATCAAGCTTTTATTCGAGTCAGACCTTAGGGTATTAGACCAGATTGATGACAACTAGATTCATTTCTTGAATATATAACAGGAGGCAAAAATTATGTTAACACCACTTAGCTGGTTAAAAGATTATGTAGATATAGATGTAACACCAAAGGAGTTAGAGGAAAAATTATTCTCATGTGGTTTCGAGGTTGAGGAATCATATGAAGTGGGAAAGGATATTTCAAACGTAGTAGTCGGCCTTGTAGAAAAATGTGAGCCGATTCCTGAGACACACCTGAGCCTGTGTCAGGTAAATGCCGGAGCACATGGCACATTCCAGATCTGCTGTGGAGCGGACAATGTAAAGGCAGGGGGCAAATATCCTCTTGCACTTATCGGTGCCACAGTATATGCCACAGCAAAGGATCACGTTACAATAGAGGGCGTGATGGAGATAAAGCAGGGCAAGCTGCGTGGATATGATTCATATGGAATGTTATGCTCAGGCGTAGAGCTTGGCTTAAATGAAGACCTCTATCCGGGTGCAGGCTACAACGGACTTTTGGTTTTACCTGAGGATGCTAAGGCGGGAGATGATGTAAAACCTATCCTCGGCCTTGATGACTGGATTTTTGATATTGCAATAACAGCAAACAGACCTGACTGCCAGTGTATATATGGCATGGCAAGAGAGGTTGCTGCTGTTTTGGGAAAAAGAGCTTAAGGGAGCCTGCACTTGACTATACTGCTGATGATGTGAAGAAGGAAAATTTCAAGGTATCTGTCCTGGCGCAGGACATCTGCCCTCGCTACACAGCTCACTATGTGCATGATGTAAAAATCTCTGAGTCACCGGCATGGATGAGAAAGCGTCTTGCACTTGTCGGAATAGGCTCTATCTCGAATGTGGTAGACATCACTAACTTTATTTTAAAAGAGCTCGGACAGCCAATGCATGCTTTTGATTACTCATACCTTGAGGGAGATGAGATTGTAGTAAGACGTGCAAACGATGGAGAGAAAATTGTCACACTTGATGAGAAGGAATTTGAGTTAAACAGCAATAACCTTGTTATCTGTGACGGAAAGAAGGCAGTTGCGCTTGCCGGTATCATGGGCGGCTTAAACTCTGAGATTAACGACGGTACAACGGAGGTTATGTTTGAATCTGCAAAATTTGCAAGAGATAACATCAGAAAGAGCTCACGTGCGCTGGGACAGGCTTCTGATTCGAGTGCACTTTACTCAAAGGGTGTAAACGAGTACACAACAGCCATGGCTATGAAGAGAGCGCTTCACCTGATGGAGGAGCTTGGCTGTGGTAAGGTTTCTTCAACTCACGTTGAGGTGACTACAGGAAATTCGCTTGAGCCAAAAGAGATGAAGGTTTCTATTGCTAAGGTAAACGGTGTGCTTGGAATAGAGGTACCTACAGAGGATATCGTGAGAATACTCACAAATTTAGGATTTGCACCGGTTGTAAGCGGTGATGAGCTGACACTCATGATTCCTGCATATCGTGAGGATATGGAGGATTATCCGGATGTGGCGGAGGAGGTTATCCGTATGTATGGCTATGACCATGTCATTCCTGCATTCATGCCTACGGCACAGGTTACACTCGGAGGACTCAACCTTAGACAGCAGACAGAGCGCAAGATAAAAGAGGTGCTCTGTGCAGCAGGCGCGTATGAGGGAATACATTACTCATTCTTCTCACCTGCTGATCTTGATTTGCTCAGATTCCCGGAGGATGCACCTGAAAGACATGCTATCAGGCTTATAAACCCAATCAATGTTGACCGCTCGCTTATGAGAACAACACTTGCTTCTGAGATGCTTTATGCCATAGCAAGAAACCAGAAGAAGGGTATCCTGGAGGGAAGAATCTTTGAGCTTGGAAATATCTTTATCGCAAAGGAGCTTCCGCTTACAGAGTATCCGGATGAGAGAAAAACACTTTGCGCAGGCGTATTCGGTGAGGATGAATCGTTCTTTACTATAAAGGGACTGGCTGAGACTGTAGCAGATGCGCTTGATGTGAAGTTTACATACAAGCCGGCTCAAAAGCCATTCCTTCATCCATATCAGACAGCAGAGGTATTCTGTGATGGACAAAAAATCGGATATCTCGGTCAGGTAAGATATGAGATATGCGATGAGCTTGACATGAGAGTACCGGCATATGTGATGGAGCTTGATTTAAGAGTTCTTTCACAGTGGTATGGAAAGGACAGAGTATTTACTCCAATCTCAAAATTTGATGATGAGAAGAGAGATTTTGCTTTTGTTGTGGACAAGGATATCACATGTGAGCAGATTGAAAACGGTATCAGGGAAGCCTGTGATTATGTCTCAGATGTTACACTGTTTGATGTTTACGAGGGTGTACAGCTTCCTCCGAATAAGAAGAGCATGGCGTACAGTGTAGTATTTACACCAAAGGATGAGGAGCTTAAGACTAAGAAGGTCGAGGGCTTTGTAAAGGATATACTTGCTCATCTTAAAGAGACTGCAGGTATCACACTTCGTGGTTAGACGTTAGTATAGTGTTAGGAATAGGAAAATTATGGATGTAAAAGATTTTGATTATGATCTTCCAGAGGAGCTTATAGCACAGGATCCTCTGGAGGACCGCTCCAGTTCAAGACTCATGGTGCTTGACAAGAATACAGGAGAGGTCAGCCATCATGTGTTCAAGGAGATTGTTAAATATTTAAGACCGGGCGACTGCCTTGTGCTCAACAATACAAAGGTAATTCCTGCACGTCTTTTTGGCGTGAAAGAAGGCACTATGGCAAAGATAGAGATACTTCTTCTAAAGCGCAGACAAAATGACGTATGGGAGACTCTTGTAAAGCCGGGTAAAAAGGCAAAACCGGGCACAAGGATTATATTCGGTGACGGACTTTTAACCGGTGAAGTAATAGATGTGGTTGATGATGGAAACAGGCTGATTCAGTTCAGTTATGAGGGTATTTTTGAGGAGATACTTGATAAGCTCGGACAGATGCCATTGCCGCCATACATCACACATCAGCTAAAGGACAAGAACCGCTACCAGACAGTATATGCAAAGTATGACGGCTCGGCCGCTGCGCCTACAGCAGGACTGCATTTCACAAAGGAGCTTTTACAGCAGGTAAAAGGATAAGGGCATAGATATTGCAGAGGTGACTTTACATGTGGGGCTTGGTACCTTCAGACCGGTAAAGGTGGATAATGTGCTTGATCACCATATGCATTCTGAGTTTTACATGGTGTCACAGGAGGCTGCAGACAAGATTAATAATGCAAAGAAAAATGGCGGCAGAATAATATCTGTTGGCACTACAAGCACTCGTACCTTAGAGGCAGCATCCGATGAAAACGGCATGCTAAAAGAGTGCAGCGGATGGACGGATATCTTTATTTATCCGGGATACAGCTTTAAGGTGATTGACTGTCTGATTACAAATTTCCATCTGCCACAGTCTACACTTGTCATGCTTGTGTCAGCATTAGCAGGCAGAGAGCATGTCCTCAATGCATACAAAGAGGCTGTAGAGGAAAGATACAGGTTTTTCAGCTTTGGTGATGCGATGTTTATAACGAACGATATGCATATGGACGATGAGGCAGCTGAATAAATTTTACTTGTAAAAATCAGTCATATATACTAATATGTTGATTGAAAAAAGTATACCTTGACTTGATATACATACATATTTGTCATGACACAGATATTTCAGGATCCAAATTTGGACCAAGGAGGTTGTGGATGCGGTTATCGAGATTGTACGAAGAACAGACAGTGAAGAAGGAGTATATCACTATGGTGCTGTGTTTATCGGTATGACAGACACTGATGCACTCAAGATTGATATTTATCAGATTTTCAATGATTTATAAAGTAAAAAAAGTAAATCATCCACATGATATAGTAACCAGTGTACCTGGCTCAAAGAGTATCACAAACAGGGCCCTTTTAATCGCTGCACTCGCAAGCGGGCGCAGCGTTTTAAAAAGGGTGTTTTTTAGTGATGATTCGAGACATTTTATAGATGCACTGATTCGTCTGGGATTTCCGGTTTGGTGGATGAGGATAAAAGAAAAATAACAATAACAGGCTTTGGAGGCAGGATACCAAAGAATGAAGCTGAGATAGATGTGGGAAGTGCAGGTACCGCTGCGCGTTTTTCTTACAGCTCTTCTTGGACTGTCAAAGGGCAGATACCATATAGTGTCTTCTGAGCAGATGAAGAAGCGTCCTATGAAGGATCTGCTTGTATCGCTTGAAAAGCTGGGTGCCCATATTGAGTATGATGAGAACGAATATCATTTTCCTTTTACCATCGGAAATACAGGGGAGTATGCTGATACTGTTGATATAAACGTAGACAAGAGCAGCCAGTTTTTTTGAGTGCCCTTCTTATCTCGGCTATGGTGATGGAAAAGACTTTTACGATTAATGTCACAGGAACGCATGGTATGGCATATGTTGAGATGACGCGTCTTATGATGAAGCAGTTTGGGCTCGATGTGATGCAGGACAAAAAGAATAACAGCTTTATTATCCCTAAGAAAGCGGCGTATGAAAGCTTAGACTATGATATAGAGCCGGATGTGTCGGCTGCATGCTATTTTTATGCAATGAGCCCGCTTTTACATGTTAAGTCAAAGGTGATGGGTGTGCACCAAAACAGCTTGCAGGGAGATGTGGCATTTCTTGATGTGCTTGCGGATATGGGCTGCACAATTTCCGACGAGGCAGACGGCATAGTGTGTATGCCACCAAAGAATGCTCATATAGATGGCGGAAGCTGGGATTTGTCAACATTCTCAGATCAGGCGCTGACTCTTGCTGCGATTGCACCGTTTGCAAAGGAGCCTGTAGGGATAGAAGGCATTTCGCATATCCGTCTGCAGGAGTGTGACAGGATAAATGCCATCGAGGAGAACCTGACGGAATTAGGTGTGAGGGTTGAAGAAACTGAAAATGGCTTAAGGATTTATCCGGCAGAGTGTATTAAGCCTTGTAAAATTAAAACGTATGACGATCATCGCGTAGCCATGTCATTTACTTTGCCGGGGCTTAAGGCAGAGGGTGTTGAGATAATAGACCCTTATTGCTGCCGCAAGACCTTTGAGAATTTCTATGAGGTACTTGAGGAGAGCGTATATTAATAAAGTGTTATTGTTTTCTGCTTATCTGTAAACAGTGCTGCATGGACGATATAAAACGAGCCGTAAAACGAATCAAATTCGTTTTACGGCTCTTTGTTTTTGGGATTAAAACCATATAACAGGATAAATCATCTGCGGTGAATAGTATAGTTTCTTTCTTTAAGTACGCTGATAGCCGATTCAAGAGCATCTTCGTCATAGAACTCTATGCGCAGTACACCCTCCTCAAACTCACGGTTGTTTATGATGCCGATATTCTTGATGCTGATGCCGTTGAAGGCTAAAAGGCTTGCAAGCACTGCAATACCGCCTGCCTCATCGGCAATATCGACAAATACTTCGTGGAAATCCTTGCGGATTTTGGCACCGGGCAGTGTGAGTGAATCCCTGTAATTCTTTGAATCCTGAAATAATCAATCATCTTTTGAGAACTGCCCTCTGCAATTATTTCGCGAAGCTTATGGAAATTGGCTTCATACTGGTCCATGAGTGAGAGCAGCTGTGTTTTGTTGGACTCACATATGTTTTCCCACATGACAGGGGAGCTTGCGGCGATACGTGTCACATCGCGGAAGCCACCGGCAGCGATAGTTTTCATGGTCTCTTTTTTTCGAATCAATATGCTCAATCAGATTGACAAGAGAGTATGCAATCATATGTGGCAGGTGGCTGATGGCTGCGGTAGCATGATCGTGCTCCCTGTAGTCTAAAAAATGAGAGCTATCGAGCCCAGTGAAAGTACAAACTGTTTGAAATCATTCTGATTTTCTTCAGTAGTTGCTGCAGTAGGAGTGATAATATAGTAGGCGTTCTCCAAAAGCTGCTTGTCTGAATTGAGTATGCCCGTTTTTTCAGAGCCGGTCATAGGATGACCGCCGATGAAATTGCGCTCAAGACCAAGCTCTATGACCTTTTCGTGAATCTGGGTTTTGGTGCTGCCTACATCTGTGATGATACAGTCATCCTTTATGATATCCTTAAGCTGTGTGAGGTATTCGATATTTTTGTTTACCGGTGCACACAGAAAGATTACGTCGCAGTCTTTAAAAGAGTTAAGCTCTAAAAAGCTCATTATTATCTATCAGGCCAAGCCCAAAGGCATCATCTATGGTCTGTTGATGCCCGGCTGTTGCGATAATTGAGACCTTTGGATTATTTTCTTTCATTTTTCTGGCTATCGAGCCGCCAATCAGACCGAGCCCTATAAAGCCAACTTTATCAAAATGCATTTATGTGTATCTCCTAATTCTTTATTGTAACTATTCAGAATCACCACACGCACATTCTCAAAATCGCACTGTAGTGGTTTTTCGAATATTTACAATATATTATATCCAATTTAACACTATAAAGCAATAAATTATTGGCAAATTTATTCCAATATAATAATGATATGAGAAAAGTCATTTATGATTAATCAGATTGCATAAAAGTGTTGTAAATTATATAAAATATTAGTACAATGTTTACATACTATAATAATGTCAGGGAGGTACTTGAAATGAATGTTTACACTACTGAGAAGATTCGAAACGTCGTGCTTTTTAGGCCATAGCGGCTGTGGCAAGACATCACTCGTGGAAGCTATGGCATATCTGGCAGGACAGACCACCAGAATGGGCACTGTAGCGGATGGCAGCACTATCAGCGATTTTGACAAAGGAAGAGATAAAGCGTCAGTTCTCTATACATACATCGGTTGTACCGATTGAGTGGGATAATGTCAAAATAAATATTCTCGATACTCCTGGTTTTTTTGATTTTGTGGGAGAGGTTGAAGAAGCTGTATCGGCTGCAGATGCTGCAATCATCGTGGTTTCAGGCAAGGCAGGCATACAGACAGGCACAAAAAGAGCATGGGAGATATGCGAGAAATACAAGCTGCCGAGGATGATTTTCGTGACGGACATGGATATCGACAATGCAAGCTTCAAGGATGTGGTATTAAAGCTGCAGGAGCTTTACGGCAAGAAAATAGCTCCATTCCATCTGCCAATCAGAGAGAATGAGAAGTTTGTGGGCTATGTCAATGTCATCCAGCAGAGGGCAAAGAGATGGAATGAAAGCGGAGGCGTGGATAAGTTTGATGTGCCTGAGTACTCAAAGGAGAACCTGGGAATATGTCGTGAGGCTTTAGTTGAAGCTGTAGCTGAGACAAGCGAGGAGTTCATGGACAGATATTTTGGCGGAGAGGAGTTTTCTGATGATGAAATCAGGGCTGCGCTGCGTGCAAACGTGCTTGAGGGCTCTATTGTACCGGTGCTCATGGGCTCAAATATTCTCGCAAGGGGGCATGTATACACTTATGGCTGATATTGTGAAATATCTGCCAAGTCCTGAGAAGAGAAGCTGTACCGGTATTAACACCAAGACAAATGAGGTGTATAATGCTGATTATGATTTTGCAAAATCAAAGAGCGCTTATGTGTTCAAGTCTATAGTTGACCCGTACATCGGTAAGTATTCACTGATCAAGGTTAATTCGGGCGTACTAAAGACAGACGATGATGTACTTTACAATTATCACAGGGACTGCGATGAGAAAATCGGAAAGCTCTATGTGATGAGAGGCAGTAAGGTGGAGGAGGTGAAGGAGCTTCATGCAGGTGATATCGGAGCGCTTGCAAAGCTTACAAAGACTCTTACGACAGATTCACTTTCCACCAGAAATATGCCGGTTACATATCTTAGAACAAGTATATCAAAGCCGTATGTGGCAATGCGCTACAAGGCAAAGAAAAAGGGCGATGAGGACAAGATTTCCCAGTCTTTACAGAAACTGTTAATGGAGGATCTGACATTAAACAGTGTAAATGACAGCGAAAATGGACAGACTGTACTATATGGTATCGGTGATATGCAGCTTGAGGTAGTGGCAAGTGAGCTTCTTGAAAAGTACAAGGTGGAGATAGAGCTTATGCGTCCAAAGGTAGCCTTTAAGGAGACTATCAGGAAAAAATCTGACGTAGAGTATAAGTACAAGAAGCAGTCGGGCGGACACGGACAGTACGGACATGTCAAGATGACCTTTGAGCCGTCAGGAGGTATGGATACGCCATATGTATTTGAGCAGACGGTTGTAGGAGGAGCTGTACCGAAGAACTTCTTCCCGGCTGTTGAAAAGGGTATTGCAGAGTCCGTGAAAAAGGGACCTCTTGCAGCCTATCCTGTGACGGGTATAAAGGCTGTGCTGTATGACGGCTCTTATCATCCGGTTGATTCATCTGAGATGGCCTTTAAGGTGGCAACACAGCAGGCCTTTAAAAAGGGCATTATGGAGGCAAAGCCGGTGCTTCTTGAGCCGATTGCCACTCTTAAGGTAGTGGTGCCTGAGGGCTATACAGGTGATGTGATGGGTGAGCTTAACAAGAGACGTGCGCGGGTGATGGGCATGAACCCGACAGACAATGGATATCAGGAGATAGTTGCGGATATTCCTTATCTGGAGCTTTATGGATACAATGCCACACTTCGCTCAATGACGAGCGGAAGCGGCACATTCTCATATGAGTTTGCCAGATATGAGCAGGCACCGGATGATGTGGCTGCAAAACAGATAGAAGAAAGGGCAAGCAAGCTTGTTGAAGTTGAAGAGTAGAATAGCATTAATTATATTACTTACATTGATTTTTACCAATACTCATGTGTTTGCATCGGAGATAAAAGAGGCAGAAGCTGCCTCTTTTTGCTTCCGGCCATCACTAAATACACTGGTTGACAATATGTCAGAAAGTGATGGTGTTTCATATATTTACTATAATCTGGGCGGTGCGGCAAACAATATCAATAATTATGGATACATCACACCAAAACAGAAATTCATGGGACTAAGAGAACCACACAAATACGGTTATAAATTTGATGGCTGGTATCTGGATGAGCATTTTTCAAAAAAGGCGGATGTTCTGACCTACGAAAAAGCAAATGGATATGTGGTATATGCCAAATGGGTCAGGACGATTAACAATGAATACAGCGTAGAGCATTACAATTACAGGAGTAATAAAAAAGCGCATACACTGGCGCTTAAGGATTGCGATTACGATTTTATAGATGAAATAGATATTCCGGGCATGCCGGAGACGAAGGAAAATGATTTTCTCAATAATTATATTTTCAGTGAGGCACAGTGTCCTCAGGGGATTTGTATCACGGACGAATACGTGCTTATCACGAGCTATTCTGATGACAAGGGCTCACTAGGGGAGCTTATGGTATTTGACAGGGAGGACGGAGAGTACCTTGTGACACTTGGCATGGATGCAAACAGTCACCTGGGCGGAATTGCCTTTGACGGGGAAAATGTATGGGTGTGCAATTCCTACGACACAACTGTGGAGCGCATCTCGTATGATTTTATCTCTCTAATGGCCACTGCGAATTCCAAGCAGGTCATCGATGCACAGGTGTGGTAGATGTGTTTGATGTGGGAAACAAGCCGTCATGCATAACATACTATGGAGGCAGGTTGTGGATAGCCACTCATAATATCCTTTTTAGGTCAAAGATGGTAGCATATTATTATGACAAAAAGGACGACAGGCTCACAAGCCTGAGCACATATACGATACCTGCCAGAGTGCAGGGCGTTACATTTGATGCCTCAGGAAAGGTATATCTGAGCACCTCCTATGGCAGGAATGAGTCATCGTATATCAAGTGCTACAAATCACTCATAGCCCTGTCATCAAGGCCAAACAGACCCGACATCACAATAGAGATGCCGCCGGGCTCAGAGGAGCTTGACAGTGTGGATAAAAGATTGTATGTCATTTTTGAATCTGCGGGGGAGAAGTACCTTGAGGGCACGGATGGCAAGGGAAACTCGCCTGCACCGATAGACAAGATACTTCGCATAAATACAGATTCGTTTAAAAATTAAACTATAGCATTTTTAAAAGCCTTTCAACCTGCCTGCGGTTTTTCTCAGGCAGGTTTTTGCTTAGCTCGGTGCACATGGAATATACCTCTTCTTTGGTAAATTCTATGCCGTTACGCTTTGCTTCCTTAATACTTTCCATGAGAAACGGCATGGCACTTGTTGTGTCCTTAGGTTTTTCCTTTTGTGCAAAATTATTTAAAAATTCCTGCTTTGTCATAAATCTCCCTATTGTCCAAAACTGAAAAAATATTTAACAGATTGTCTATCGTATCCTGTTCGCTTTTACTGCAGTATTTCTTTAAGGCATTGAGCATGGAAAGCCTTCTGTCTGCCATACTTTCTGTCTCTGCAACAGACAGTGCCGGTGCACAATCTATCATTCTCATTGAATTCATAAGTGATATGTAGTGAACCATAAGAGTCATCTGCTTTTGTGAGTCATGCGGCATATATGGAATTATGGTTTTAAGCATCTGAAGCTCCCTTGTCTGGGTTATTTCATCGAATGGTGTAAACAGGCTGTTCTCGTCCATAAAAATCCTTTAAAATATATTTCTATATAATATGTCACCTGATTCACATTATGCATGTTTACAGCATATATTATTAAAAAAAAAGATATATGCTTATCATAGATGGTCACGACGTATACGAGATAGATGAAGAATGCATCAAAAAGCACAGAGTGAAGGGCGAATGTAAAGTCCTTGAAAAGCTCAAAGAAAAAAGAGCAGCGCAGGCAAAAAAAGAATACCGAAAAATCGTAAAAAGCTGCGGGCCGAAAAGACCCGCAGTAAAAATGTAAATCAGCAGCCGCAGCCACATCCGCAGCCGTTATTGCTGCTGCCGCCACAGCCAAAGCCACCACAGCAGAAAAGTAAGATGATAGCCCAGATACAGCTGTTATTGCCACTTCCACAGTCGTTTCCTCCGAAGAAAGAGCCTCCGTTACCATTTCCGCAACAGCAGCACAGTAACAGGATAATCCATAAAATCGAAGAACATCCGCATCCGTTATCTGTATTGCTGCATGAACAGTTTGTTGCTGCTAAATCACTCATAAGTGACCTCCAATAAAATTTATTTACACTCTAGGTTATGATAGACATAACAAAGTGTTACACTAAGATTTAAATTTTTTTATTGACACAAAAAGTATAATTGTATACAATTATTCAAAAGATAAAACTAAGCACAGGAGATGTGAAGATGAGAGAAGTTTTGATGAACGAAAAAACAAATTTACTGCAGCTTGAAGAGCATTTTTACCAGCTCGTGGATGTAGATGAGCCGAATACTTTTAGAAATCTCTTTCCTTATTCAGAAGTTCCTAAGATAGCATTCAATGACAGAATAGTGCCTCACAATATGCCGGAGGACATTTGGATTACAGATACTACATTCAGAGATGGCCAGCAGTCGAGAGCACCGTACACGACGGAGCAGATTGTTACCATTTATGATTATTTACATAAGCTTGGTGGCCCTAAGGGAATAATCAGACAGAGCGAGTTTTTCCTCTACAGCAAAAAAGGACAGGGACGCTGTTTACAAGTGTCTCGAGAGAGGATATAAGTTCCCGGAGGTTACATCGTGGATTCGTGCCAGCAAAAAGGACTTTGAGCTTGTAAAGGATATAGGACTCAAGGAAACCGGTATACTGGTAAGCTGTTCGGATTATCATATTTTTATAAGATGAAGATGACCAGACGCGAGGTAATGAATATGTATCTGTCAGTCATCAGGGAGTGTCTTGAGACAGGAATAAGCCCTAGGTGCCATTTGGAGGATATCACACGTTCTGATATATATGGTTTTGTTATTCCATTCTGTGTTGAGCTTATGAAGCTGCAGGAGGAGTACAAGATTCCGATTAAGGTGCGTGCCTGTGATACAATGGGATATGGAGTAAACTTCCCGGGAGCAGTTATACCTCGAAGCGTTCCGGGTATCATATACGGACTTAACACACATGCAGGTGTGCCTTCATCACAGATTGAGTGGCATGGACACAATGACTTTTACAAGGCGGTCAACAACTCGACTACGGCATGGCTCTACGGAGCAAGCGGTGTCAACTGTTCACTGTTTGGTATCGGAGAGAGAACCGGAAATACACCACTTGAGGCTATGGTATTTGAGTATGCACAGCTTAAGGGCACACTCGATGGAATGGATACAACGGTTATCACAGAGTTGTCAGAGTACTTTGAGAAGGAGCTTGGATATGTGCAGCCGAGCCGTACACCTTTTGTCGGCAGAAACTTCAATGTGACGAGAGCCGGAATCCATGCTGATGGACTTCTCAAAAATGAGGAAATTTACAACATATTCGATACAGGTAAATTCTTAAACAGACCACCTCTTGTAGCTGTGTCCAATACATCAGGACTTGCAGGAATAGCGCTGTGGATAAACACTTACTACCGCCTGCCGGATGAACGAAAGGTAGATAAGAACTCAAAGCTTGTGACCATGATAAAGGAATGGGTAGATGAGCAGTACGACGAGGGCCGTGTGACTACCATCACAGATAATGAGCTTGTAGTTCAAATTACTGATTGCTGTAAAAAGCTTAATATAGTATTATAGTGAGGTGGATTAGTACATGTCACATGATAATTACAGCCTGAGTGCCAGAGTATACAATCATATCAGGGATGGTATACTTGCAGGAACATTTGCAAAGGGCGATGAGCTTAAGGAAAAGAATATCGGTGATGAGCTTGGAGTGAGCAGGACTCCCGTGAGGGAAGCACTGCGTCAGCTTGAGCTTGAGGGTCTTGTGTCTATTATCCCCAATAAAGGAGCATTCGTTGAGGGTGTTTCCACGGACGATATCAGGGATATATACGAGATAAGAGCTCTGCTTGAGGGACTTTGTGCCAGATGGGCTGCAACGAGAATATCGGATGAGCTCATGGCGGCCATGGAGGAGAATATTTATCTCACGGAGTTTCACGAGAAAAAGGGCAATGCAAAGAAGCTTCTTGAGCTGGACAATAGGTTTCATGAGCTGCTGTATGAGGCCGGCGGAAGCAAGGAGCTTATGAGGGTATTAAAGGACTATCATGAGTATGTCGGCAGAGTGAGAAAGGTGACACTCGGCGAGACAAAAAGAGCCAAAAACTCCACTCACGAGCATAAACAGATATGTGAGGCAATTAAGAATCATGACGCACTGCTGGCAGAAAAATGCGCCAGAGAGCATATAAACAATTCAAAGAAAAATATGGAACACCTTGGTTGGGAAAACCTTATTAAGTAAAGGAGATTTAAGAATGAGCAAGATTACGATGACAACACCCCTTGTAGAGATGGACGGAGATGAGATGACCAGAATCCTCTGGCAGATGATAAAGGATGAGCTTTTAATACCTTTTATCGATTTAAAGACAGAGTATTATGATCTGGGATTAGAGGAGCGAAATCGTACAGATGATCAGGTGACCGTTGAATCAGCAAAGGCAACCATGAAATACGGTGTCGCAGTAAAATGTGCGACAATCACACCAAATGCAGCCAGAATGACAGAGTACAATTTCAAGGAGATGTGGAAGAGCCCTAACGGCACAATAAGAGCCATGCTTGACGGAACAGTGTTCAGAGCACCAATCGTTGTAAAGGGAATAGAGCCAAACGTAAAGACATGGGTTAAACCAATCACAATCGCTCGTCATGCATATGGTGATGTGTACAAGGCAACAGAGATGAAGGTAGCTGGTCCAGGAAAAGGCTGAGCTTGTATTTACAGCAGAAGACGGAACTGAGACTAGAGAATTAATACATGAGTTTAAGGGCGCAGGAGTTATTCAGGGACAGCATAACCTGAGAAGATTCAATCGAGAGCTTTGCACATAGCTGCTTTAATTATGCTCTTGATACAAAGCAGTCATTATGGTTTGCCACAAAGGATACGATCTCAAAGAAGTATGACCATACATTCAAGGATATCTTCCAGGAAATCTTTGATGCACAGTATAAGGATGCTTTTGAGAAGGCTGGAATTACATATTTCTACACACTTATTGACGATGCAGTTGCCAGAGTAATGAAATCTGAGGGTGGATTTATCTGGGCATGCAAGAACTATGACGGTGATGTTATGAGTGATATGATCTCATCTGCATTCGGTTCACTTGCCATGATGACATCAGTACTTGTTTCACCGGACGGAAATTACGAGTATGAGGCAGCACATGGAACAGTTCAGAGACACTATTACAAGCATTTAAAGGGTGAGGAGACCTCAACAAACTCTGTAGCTACTATTTTTGCATGGACAGGAGCACTCAGAAAAAGAGGAGAGCTTGACAAGCTTCCGGCACTTTCTGAGTTTGCAGACAAGCTTGAGGCAGCTTGCATAAAGACTATTGAGAGCGGAAAGATGACAAAGGATCTCGCACTCATCACAACAATTGAAAATCCTACTGTTTTAAACAGCGAAGGCTTCATCAAGGCAATCAGAGAGGAGCTTGAGAAGACAATTTAATCTGAAATTTGGTTTTTAGCCTTAGAATAAGATATACCCGGGGATAATTATGAATTTTTTGAATGTTAAATTCTTAACACATTGACAGATGACCTTCAAAAAATTATAATTAATCTTGGGTTTTTGTCTTTAAAAGAGAAATGATATCCTGATGATTGGAGGAATAAGACTTGAGTAAAGAAATATCACAGGCGGTTATCAGAAGGCTGCCACGATACTATAGATATCTCGGAGAGCTTTTGGATGAGGGAGTGGAGCGTATTTCATCAAATGATCTGAGTCACAGAATGAAAGTGACAGCTTCACAAATCAGACAGGATCTCAATAATTTCGGTGGCTTTGGACAGCAGGGATACGGATACAATGTTCAGTTTCTCTACGAGGAAATCGGAAAGATAATGGGACTTAACACAGAGCATAGAATAATTATCATCGGTGCAGGTAATCTTGGGCCAGGCACTCGCCAATTATGTAAAGTTTGAAAAGCTTGGCTTTGTCATAACAGCGCTTTTTGACGTAAATCCAGAGCTTTCAGGAAAGAGTGTGCGAGGTATTCCAATCCTTATGCTAAGTGAGCTGGATGAGTATTGCAGAACACACAGGGTGGATATTGCGGCGCTCACCATGCCAAAGTCAAAGGCTGACTCTATTGCGTCAAAGCTTGTGGATTTAGGAATAAGGGCTATATGGAATTTTGCACATGTGGATCTTGAAATTCCAAATAAAGATGTGGTTGTGGAGAGTGTTCATCTGTCTGACAGCCTTATGCAGCTCAGCTATAATATTGTTAAAAAATCCAAAAATAAATAGAGGGTGAGTCTTATGAATGATAAAAAATGACAGGTTCCTTTACTGGTTTTAGATCTTTTTGATATTGAATATACGACGATCCTATGGTTTTCAATGCCAATAATGCAAATGCTGATAATGCAAACAATGAGAATAAGGGGAATTGATATTGGAATATATTGTTACAGGTAATGAAATGAAGCTTCTGGACGATACAACATCACAGGTCTTTTTGGTTCCGTGGTGCTGATGGAGCAGGCTGCGGCCGGTGTTGTCCGGGAGCTTGTTGCATGTTTTGATAAATCAAAGGAGTTTGCCGTGATATGCGGCAGAGGTAATAATGCAGGAGACGGTATCGCGATAGCAAGACTTTTAAATCAGGCCGGATACAGATGCATGGTGTACTATGCTTTTGGCACAGATGAGGCAGGAAGCGAGCTCTTTGAGCTACAGAAAAATATATACGCAAGGTATGGCTTTAATGTGGTCTCTGATATTGAGTGTGTGTGTAAAAGTGACGTAATAATAGATGCACTGTTTGGCACAGGGCTTAAGCGAGCCATAGAAGGCTCTTTAGCAGATGTGATTTCAGCCGTTAACAAGGCAAATGCTTACAGGGTGGCGGTCGACGTGCCGTCGGGAGTGGATTCTGATAAAGGACATGTGATGGGATGCACTTTTAAAGCAGATTTCACATATACTTTTTTCTTATAAGAAGACAGGTCTTCTCCTGTGGCCGGGCTGTGATTATTGCGGTCTGGTTAAGGTGGTGCCTATAGGCATAGATGACCACAGCTTTTGTGGTAATCTGCCATCAGTAAGGGCTCTTGATGAGTCTGATTTAAAGAAGCTTGATAACAGACCGGCACACTCCAACAAGGGAACTTTCGGAAAACTGTTAGTTATAGCAGGAAGCCGCAATATGGCCGGTGCAGCGGTGCTTTCGGCAAAGGCTGCATACAAAAAGCGGAGCAGGGCTTGTGAAAATTATAACGCCGGAGTGCAACCGCTCAATAATCCAATGTGCTTTGCCGGAAGCACTGCTTTGTACTGATATCGCGTCAGCTAAAGCACTTGAGACAGAGCTTGAGTGGGCAGATGCAGTGGTGATAGGTCCAGGTCTTTCAAAGTCTGATAATGCCAAAATGTTAGTTGAAACAGTACTAAAAACAGCAGAGATACCTCTTGTGATTGATGCGGATGCGCTTAATATCATATCAGACAACATGACTTTACTTAATGAGCATAAAATGCCGGTCATCGTGACTCCACACCTGGGCGAGATGTCCAGACTTATGAAAAAAAGAGCATTGCTAATATACAGGAGGATATCATCGGTGTGGCAGGAGAGTTTGCATGCTTGTACAATGTGACTTGTGTGCTTAAGGATTTTCGTACGATTATCGCAGCGGCTGATGGCGAAAAGTTTATCAATCTGTCCGGCAACTGCGGTATGGCAACAGCCGGAAGCGGAGATGTGCTAAGCGGTATCGTGGGAGGTCTTCTGGTACAGTTGCGTGACACCAAAAAGGCCGCGGCATACGGTGCATTTATTCATGGACTTGCCGGTGATATGGTATTTGACAATACCGGCTCTTATGGTATGATAGCAAGTGATATTATTGATGGATTAGATAAAGTTTGGATTAAGGTGGAAAAAAATGGCAATTAACAGAATCAGAGCAGATATAGATCTGGATGCAATTTTATATAATATGGAGTCGATGCACAATAAGCTAAAGCCGGGGACAATGATGGCAGCAGTCGTAAAGGCTGATGGTTACGGTCACGGTGCTGAGGCTGTTTCAGAGGTACTGGAGCCGCTTCCGTATCTGTGGGGCTATGCCGTTGCTACAAGCAACGAGGCAATGCAGCTTATCGCAGCAGGCAGAAAAAAGCCGATACTTATTTTAGGACTCAGCTTCCCGGAGCAGTTTGAGGAGATAGTGGACAACGATGTGCGCCCGGCGGTATGTACATATGAGACAGCTAAGGAGCTTTCGCGTATCGCAGCTGCTAAGAATAAAACCTGTAAGATACATATCAAGATAGATACCGGTATGTGCCGTATAGGCTTTCAGGTGACAGAGGAAAGTGCAGATATTATTGCACAGATTGCTAAGTTGCCGAATATTATGATAGAGGGAATATTCACTCACTTTGCAAGGGCAGATGAGCTGTCAAAGGAGCCTGCCTTTGAGCAGTTTGAT
>VOFC01006231.1_pt1 | contig 84540 bp, 83 predicted proteins | sample 5384161 | NCBI WGS metagenome assembly VOFC01 (sample SAMN12384722, study PRJNA508395) | human gut metagenome | isolation source: healthy gut B | host: Homo sapiens | reverse complement strand
GGGCCGACGCGGCGGGGACGGCCGGTGCTTGTGGCCCGGGATGCCTGCGCCGATGGGGGCGTAAGCGCCGATGGTGTTGGAGGAAGTGGTGTAGGGATAGATGCCGAAGTCGATGTCGCGCAGAGCGCCCAGCTGGGCCTCGAACAGCACCTTCTTGCCCGCAGCGTCGGCGTCGGCCAGATACTGGCCCACATCGCAGATGTAGTCCTTGAAGATGGCGGCGTACTTCTCCAGCCATGCCCACATCTCGTCCACGCTGATGGGGGCGGCGTTGTAGCTGCCCTCCATGACGAGGTTTTTGGAGTCCACCATGGTGACCAGGCGCTTCTTGACGGAGTCGTTCAGATGCAGCAGGTCGCCCATGCGGAGGGTCTTCTTCATGTACTGGTCACCGTAAGCGTAGGCGATGCCCCGCTTGGTGGAGCCGAACTGTGCGCCGGTCTTGGACAGGCGGGCCTCTTCCAGACCGTCCTGCTCCACATGATAGGGCATGGTGATGGTGGCGCGGTCAGAGATCTTCAGGTTGGCAGGGGTGATGGAGATACCCTGCTCGCGCAGATTGTTGATCTCACCGTCCAGATGGTGGGGGTCGATGACCATACCGTTGCCCATCACGCAGACAACATCGGGACGGAGGATGCCGGAGGGCAGCAGGTTCAGCACGAACTTGCCACGCTCGTTCTTGACGGTATGACCAGCATTGTTGCCGCCCTGATAGCGTGCAACAATATCGTACTCCTGGCTGATCAGGTCGACCATGCGGCCCTTGCCCTCATCGCCCCAGTTGATACCCGTAATTGCAGTAAGCATAATAAATGACCTCTTTATCATTTTTCAAAAGGCGGCCTTTTCCGCGCACCCTGCCCGGGATACGCCGCCTTGGGAAACTTGTTTTCTGCCGCGCGGCTCCTGCCGGAGTACGCAACAGCTCGAGTATAAGTATAGCACTCTTTCGCCCACAAAAAAAGAGGAAAAAGCGGTTTTGTACGACTTTTTCCTCCCGATTCAGTTCTTTTGCTCACTCTGTGGATGGTGCCGTCCGGCTCCTTGATGGAGGTGCGCTCCAGCTGGGCGCGAAGGCTGGACTTCATGTCCTCGATATACTCCTTGCGCAGAGCCTGCTGCTCGGCTTTTTCGGCCTCCGTCAGGCCGGTGGTCTTGCTCTTGTGTGCCAGCTCGTTGATGCGGGCGATCTTTTCTTTGGTCATCGAAGTTTGCCTCCGTTTTCAATGTTTGGTATAATTAGAAAAAGGCTCAACCTTCCGTCACGGCTGACGCCGTGCCACTGTTTGCTCCCAATCTGTTGATAATATCCTGCTGGCGAACTCGCTCTGACAAAGGGCGGCTCGTCTTATCGCTATGCGGCGGGTTTGGCATTCCGTAAAAAAGGGCAGCCTCCCTTCGAATCGTTCATTTTAGTATAGCAAAGGACTTTTCTTATGTCAAACCAACTCAATTTTTCACAGCAGATGGACGAAGTGTTGAAAACTCTGGGCGACACCCGCCCCCGGCTGCTGCTCCATGCCTGCTGCGGCCCCTGTTCCAGCGCCGTGCTGGAGCGGCTGTGCCGGTATTTCGACATCACCGTGCTCTACTACAACCCCAATACATGGCCCGCCGAAGAATACCGCCGCCGGGGCGAAGAGCTGGAGCGCTTCGTCGCCGCCGCCCACCCGCTGGGCGTAACGGTGGTGGAAGACCGGTACGACCCGCAGGAGTTCTACTCCGCTGTCGCGGGCCTCGAGAACGAGCCGGAGCGCGGCAGTCGCTGCACGGTCTGCTATCGGCTGCGGATGCGCCGTGCGGCCCAGTATGCCGCCGAGCACGGCTTCGACTGGTTCACCACGACCCTCTCCATCAGCCCCCACAAGGACGCCAAGCGCATCAATGCCATCGGGCAGGAGCTGGAGCAGGAGTTCGGCGTGAAGCACCTGCCCTCCGACTTCAAAAAGCAGAACGGCTATCTGCGCAGCTTGCAGCTCTCAGAGGAATACGGCCTCTACCGGCAGGATTACTGCGGCTGTGAGTTCAGCGCAAAAGCCAGAGGCATCGGCACTACTGCGGGAGAATAAGTGATACAGTGACAAATATATATCTTATCTACGTCTTATTTTGTCTCTGTATCAGTTTGATACACTGACACTCGCTGATACACTGACTCACTGTATCAGGCCGGAGGCTCTGTATCAGCTGATACAGTTCGATTTTCAACTTATCAGCCAAAAATGCAACTGTATCAGATAACCTCCCTCCGTAGAGAGCTGATACAGCTGCACTTCTTATTTTTATTCTTCCGGCAAACGTGCAACCAGACCAAAGATGACCAGACCCACGGGGAACGATGTTGGTCATCATACCGGCGGCAAGACCGGCGCTTTCGGCCACGACGCCGATGACCCAGGGCATCAGGATCGCGCCGCTGGCCGCCACCGGCAGCATGATGCCCATGCTGGTCACGCTGGTCATGCGGCCCGCACTGGCCACGGCAGTGGGGTTCAAGCCGGCCATCGCGATGGCAAAGGCGAACAGCAGCGCGATGGCTGCGCCCTGACTGCGGGCCTGCACCAGCAGGATGTAGAAGATGGTGCAACTCACGCCCATGACCACCATAGCCTTGCGGGGCTGCTTGAAGGGGAACACGAAGGCGATGAGCAGACGTGCCACGAGGGTCGCGCCCCACATAACGGTGACGGTATACGCCGCCAGTGCGCCTGCGATGATGCCGCTGCCCTTGAAGTAAGTGACCATCCAGCCGGTGACGCTCTGCTCAGCGGCGTTCTGGCAGAAGAGCAGGCCGGTCAACAGCCAGAAGCGGGTGGATCTGAGGAAGCTCCAATCGGTGACTTCCTTCTTGCCTGCGCTCTTGCCCGCAAAGGGAGTTCCCATGTACACCAGCCAGAGCAGCAGACCCAGCACAGCCAGCACCAGCACGGCGAAGGAGCCGCTCACCCTGCCTGCCGCCGCGATGAAAAAGGGGCAGAGCAGTGCGCCGCAGGCATAGCAGCTGTGCATCAGGTTCATGCCCCGGGTGCGGTCAGCGGAGTTGTCGCTGACAAGGATGGTGCAGGTGTTGATGACACTGCCCTTGGCGATGCCCACGAGGAAGAACCCCAGCGCCAGCACAGCCACCGCACCGCTGAGGCCCATCATGGCGTAGCCCAGCGCATAGCCGATGGTCAGCAGCAGGATGCTGGGCTTCATGCCCAGCTTGCCGGGCAGCATGGCGATGAGAAAGCCTGCCAGCAGGTTGCCGATGCTCATGAGAGACAGCAGGGTTCCGGTCATGCCGTAGGCGAAAGCCGTACTGCTCCTGCAATAAACTGACCACCACGCCGCTGGAGATGGCGCAGATGCCGCTGAAAAAGAAGGTGATGAAGCCCACGTTCCGCAGGCGGGTGTTCTTTTGTTCCATACGATTCCTCTTTCCGTTTTTCCTTTTCCGTCCGCGCCTTGCCGTAAGCGCGTTGTATCCTATCCCATTATAGCTTTCTGCTGCCGGAGTTTCAACCTCTCAATCGCGGCTTTGCCGTGGGGCAGATTCTCCTTCGTCCAACCTCTCAGTCTGCTTCGCAGACAAGGCCGGGTGCGGCACCCAGCGTCTGCTTCGCTGTCGCTTGCATCTTGCTGGCCGCTGCCCCAACAGCTCCTCCCTGTTTCCGCCGCGCTGGCGGCGGTCGTCGCCGTTGCCCCCCTAGTAGGGGAGCCTCTGGCGAAGAGGCTGACTTTTCCGATATGCCAAAGCCTCCCCTCGATAGGGGAGGTGGCATCGCGCAGCGATGACGGAGAGGTTTTTCTGCAAAAAAGAGGGCCGGACAAATGTCCGGCCCTCTCTGAGGTCAGTGCTTATTCCGCCTTGGTCTCGGGCTTTGCCTCCTCGGCCTTAGCCTCCGGCTTTGCAGCGGGAGCTGCGGGAGCAGCAGGCTTCACCACGGGCTTCGGGGGATACGGATCGTCCTTCAGCGGGAAGAGGATGATCTTCTTCGGACACTTCTGGGCGCACATACCGCAGCCCTTGCACTTGTCGTAGTCCACACGGGCCACGCCGTCCACGACATGGATGGCGTCGAACTTACAGGTGCGCTCACACATACCGCAGGCGATGCAGCTGGTGGTGCAGAGCTTGTTGGCGACAGCGCCCTTATCCTGGTTGGAGCACATAACGACGGGCTTGCGGGGGCCGCCGGCGTCGATCATGATGACCTTCTTGGGGCAGATGTTGGCGCAGGCACCACAGCCGGTACACTTGTCCTTGTCCACCTTGGCAACACCGTCCACGATGTGGATGGCGTCGAACCTACAGACCTTGGTGCAGTCACCCAGACCGATGCAGGCGAAGGAGCAGGTCTTGGCCGCCGTACAGGGTAGCAGCAGCGGCGCAGGTCTGGATGCCCTTGTAGTCGTAAGCGGGCTTGCAGTGCTCGGAGCTGCCCTGGCACTGGACCACTGCCTTCTTCTCCACAGCGCTTGCCTCACCGCCCATGATCTTGGCGATGGCAGCAGCAGCCTTGGGGCCGCCGGGGGCGCGCACTTGTCGCAAGGCACGCCGTCCATGACGACAGCCTTTGCGTAGTCGGCACAGCCGGCGTAGCCGCAGCCGCCGCAGTTGGCGCCGGCCAGACAGCTGGCAACTTCTTCGATACGGGGGTCTTCCTCAACTGCCATGAACTTGGCAGCGGCGACCAGAATGATTGCGCCGACAGCACCGACCACGATGTGCAGAGGATAACAGCAGATGCGATATTCATAATCCTGTTCCTCCCTTTACAGCGTCACATTGAACAGGTTTTCGACGATGCCGCCAAAGCCCATGAAGGACAGGCTGGTGATTGCTGCGGCCATCAGGGTGATGGGCAGGCCCTTGAAGGGTGCCGGGGGATCGCAGGCCTCCACGCGCTTGCGCACGCCGCTGAACATGACCATGGCCAGCATGAAGCCGCAGCCTGCGCCGATGGCACACACCAGAGCCTCAATGTAAGCAACACCGAAGCCCATAGCAGCCACATCTGCGCCGTAGTCGCCCACGACCAGAATGGTGACCGCCAGAACACAGCAGTTGGTGGTGATCAGGGGCAGATAAACGCCCAGAGAGTTATACAGTGCAACCACGTACTTCTTGAGGAAGATCTCGATGAACTGCACCAGAACAGCAATGACCAGAATGAACACGATGGTCTGCAGGTAGCTCAGACCAGCCGGGTCCAGAATGAAGATCTGGATGGGGAAGGTAACGGCCGTTGCCATGAACATGACGAAGATGACGGCGCCGGACATACCAACCGCAGAATCCAGCTTTTTGGAAACGCCCAGGAACGGGCAGATACCGTAGAACTTCACCAGCACGTAGTTGTTGACCAGAATCATGCTGAAGAAGATCGCAGCGAGTTTTACTAACATCTTATTCTGCCTCCTTCTTCAGGTTATCAAGGTCGCAGCAGCTCTTGCGCTCGATGCGGGCATCCAGCTTGCCTTCCAGCCACACACAGCCGGCCATCAACAGGCCAAAGCAGAAGAATGCGCCGGGAGCCTGCGTCATGATGGAGACCTTGGCAACGCTTTCCGGGATCACCTGGAAGCCCAGCCAGGTGCCGCTGCCCAGGATCTCACGGATGGAGGCCATCAGGGTAGCCGTGAGGGTGTAGCCAACGCCCATGCCCACGCCGTCCAGTGCGGAGTCCACGATGCTGTTCTTGCAGGCGAACATCTCGGCACGGCCCAGAATGATACAGTTGACAACGATCAGGGGCAGGAACACACCCAGAGCGTTGTACAGGCTTTCCATGTAAGCCTGCATGAACATCTGAACGATGGTCACGAAGCTTGCGATAATGACGATGTAGCAGGGCAGATGCACCTTGCCGGGGATCACCTTGCGCAGCAGGGAGATCATGATATTGGAGCACACCAGCACGAAGGTGAAGGCGGCACCCATGCCCAGAGCGCTGGAAACTGCGGTGGTAACTGCCAGAATGGAGCAGGTACCCAGAACCAGACGCAGACCGGGGTTTTCTTTGATAATGCCGTTGGTAAGGATGCTTACCTTGGACTTATTTTCTTGTGCCATTTCTTACCAACCTCCTTTACGCCAGCTCGTTGTAGCAGTTGACACAGTCATTGATGGCAGCAAACAGTGCGGTGGAGGAGATGGTTGCGCCGCTGTAGGCGTCGTAATCCTGATTCATCACAATGTTCTGGGTGCCGTCCATGCCGTCGAACTGCGCCGGAAGTCGTCACTGCTCACGTTGGAGCCGATGCCCTTGGTCTGGGTGGAAGCATCCACCCAGATGCCGGTCTCGGCGCCGTTGGCGTCGAAGCCCATGATAACGGTCAGGATACCGCCGTCAAAGCCCTTTTCCTCGGCCTTGATCGCAGTGCTGCCGTCCGGAGCTTTGACCACGCCGGTGATGCCGGCGGTGGTGTAATCGGTCACTTCTTCCAGCTCGCTGGCATCCGAAACGGAGGGCAGCACGCCGACATAAGCGGCCAGAGTGGTGCGCTTGGTGTTCTCGGCAATGACCGGGGCGGTCATGCCGTTCACCAGTGCCAGCAGCAGGCTGGCGATCAGGGAGATAACGCTCAGCACAACAATGGGCTTGATGGTGCTCTCCCAGTTGGAAGACTTACTCATTTGCCAGCACCCTCCTTTGCTTTCTTTGCAGGCTTGATGTAGCCATACGGGGTCTGACGGGTCAGATCGTTGATGTAGGGAACCCACAGGTTCATGAACAGCAGTGCGAAGGACACGCCCTCGGTGTAGCTGCCCCAGTAACGGATGGCAAAGGTGACGATGTCCAGTGCCACGCCGTACACCAGCTTGCCCTTCAGGGTGAAGGGGCTGGTAACGTAGTCGGTAGCCATGAACACGGCACCGAACAGCAGGCCGCCGCTCAGCACGGCAACCAGAGCCTCGTGCACGCTGTGGGTAGCAATGAGGTAGAACACGAACATGCTGCCGACATAAGAAGCCGGGATAGCGATGCTGATGGTCTTGGTGGCCACCAGATAGATCAGGCCCAGCACGATGGCCAGTGCGCAGGTCTCGCCCAGCACACCGCCGTGGATGCCCATGAACAGATCCAGCAGGCTCAGCTTGGACTTATCGGCCACAGCCAGCGGGGTAGCGCTGGACAGCTGGTCCACCGCTGCATCCGGGAACACCCACTTGTTCATGGAACCGGCAAAGCTGATGAACAGCACGATACGGCCCACCAGAGCGGGGTTGGCAAAGTTCATGCCGATGCCGCCGAACAGCTGCTTGACGATGACGATGGCCACCAGATCACCGATGATGAGCTGGCCGATGGGCATGCCCACGGGCACGTTCATCGCCAGAATGATGCCGGTGACGACGGCGGACAGGTCGCTGATGGGGTTGGGCTTCTTGAGCAGCTTGCAGTACAGCCACTCAAAGGCCACGCAGGCCACCACGGACACGGCTGTTACCAGCAGTGCACGCACGCCAAAAATGATGGCAGAGGCCACCACGCAGGGGCACAGGGCGACGATCACGTTGGCCATCAGGCTCTGGGTGGTCTCTTCGCTGCGCACATGCGGGGAAGCCGAAACAATAAGCTTCGTATCCATTACTTATTGCCTCCTTTTTTTTGATTTCACCAAGGTAGAACGCCTTTGCCAGACTCATCATCTGGGTAACAGGGCGCTTTGCCGGGCAGACGAAAGAGCAGCTGCCGCAGTTGAAGCAGTAGTCTGCATGCAGCTTGCCCAGCTCCTGCACATCGCGTGCAGCGTAAGCCTGATTGACCTCCACAGGCTCCAGACCCATGGGGCAGTACTCCACGCAGCGGCCGCAGCGGATGCAGGGATTCACCGGTGCAGGCTCTGCAGCGGCTTGCTCAGGAAGATCAGGCCGGAGGTGGTCTTGGTGGTGGGGTAGTTCAGGTTCTCCACAGCGGGGCCCATCATGGCACCGCCGGCAACCACCTTGCCCAGCTCGCCCTTGACACCCGCAAAATCAATGATGTCCTGATAGGCAGTGCCCACGGGGACAACGATGTTCTGGGGCTTTGCGCAGGCGTCGCCGTCCACGGTGATGGTGCGCTCGACCACCGGCATACCGGTAGCCAGATACTTGCCAAGGGTGGAAACGCTGGTCACGTTCATGACGATGGCGCCGGCATCTGCGGGCAGACCGCCGTGGGGCACTTCGCGGCCCAGACACTTTTCAATAAGGATCAGCTCTGCGCCGGTGCCGTAGACACTGGGCAGGGGCTTGACCTCGATGGTGCTGTCGCCATTGGTCTTTTTGCACAGCAGGTCGATGCACTCGGGCTTGTTGTTCTCAATGCCGATGACGCACTTCGGGATGCCGGTGTACTGCAACACAGCCTTGATGCCGCGGATGATATCATCGCTGCAGTTCAGCATCTCCTGCGTATCGCTGGTCAGCCACACTTCGCACTCGGAAGCGTTGATCAGCAGGGTATCCACCTGCTGCTTGGGCTGCAGCTTTACGTCGGTCGGGAAGCCTGCGCCGCCCAGACCGACCAGGCCGCACTCACGCACAGCCTTGAGGAAGCTGGCCTTATCGGTCACTTCCGGTGCCTTGACAGCCGGGTCCACGGTCTGTTTGCCATCGGTCTTGATGACGACAGAGTCGCACATGCGGCCATTGGACAGACGGAAGGGCTCCACTGCGGCAACCGTGCCGGAGACACTGGAGTGGATGTTTGCAGAGACGAAGCCGCCAGCCTCGCCGATCTTTGTGCCAACGAACACCTCGTCGCCCTTTTTGACCAGAGCTTTGGCGGGAGCGCCGATATGCTGGCTCATGAGGATGCGTACCTGCGCGGGCAGAGGCATCGGGATCGGTTTGCTTGCAGCAGTTGCCTTGTCATGCGGCGTATGCGCGCCAAGCGCCGCACGTTTCAGCTTGTTCAACATGGAATTCAAATCCCCCATTCTGCTTGAATTGCCGCCCCCACGCCCATGCAGGCGCACTGGTACAGGGACAGCAGCTGCTTAACATGTTTATTGTATCATTTTGGCGTGGGAAGTCAACGACAATGGCACAAAAATGATGTGTTTTCCTGAACTTTCTTTTCATTTTTTCGTGGTTATATACAACTAACCACCGTATTTTTCTTCCTGCATCCGGTGTTTGCCTTTGCATGCGGATTATGCTATACTAAGGGCAAGCAAAAACTGCGGAACGTCCCCCGCTCCGCGCCAGACTTACCAAGGAGGCTTGAAACGATGAAGGTTCTCAAAGCACTGCTCGCCGTCCTCACTGCTCTGGCGGTGGCCCTGACCGCCGCGCTGCTGTTCATTCAGGATAAGAACGCACCCCGTTATATCCAGATCTACGAGAACGAGCAGTAACACCCGTCTTGCACAAAAAGCATCCCCCAGCCTGAACGGCAGCGCCGCACGGGCTGGGGGATGTGTTGTTTTATGGCATACAAAAAACACCGCCGTGTCTCCCTCAGCGGTGTTTTTAAGCAAAATATTCCTTTTAGTAATCTTTTTCGCAGCCCAGCAGGTATTTCATGTGCTCAAAGGTGCGGTCATGCCCGAGGTCGCGCACCATTTTCAGCAGCTCTTCCAGCAGGGCACGGGTCTCCGGGTGGAGCAGGTAGTGGGTCTTGCTGCGCTCGTAGTATTCCCACGGGGAAGCATCGGTGTACCTGTCGCCCAGATAGATCTGGCTTGCGGCCACGCGGTCGCACACCATTTCGCACACATAGCGCAGGGGCATCTTCATGCCGGCAAGGCCCACCTTCCGGGTGCTGTAGTCGATCCAGTATTCCAGATGGTGCTTGTTGCGGCCCTTGTGGTGCAGCCACGCGGAGGAATAGCCCCGTGCCGCGCGCTCCGCTTCGTTGGGGCTGTGGTCACCCTGATAATAGATGCAGCCCGGAATGAACTCGGTAGGGCTGTACTTGCTCAGGTCATGGGCAAGGCCCTGCTCATAGAGCCCGCAGGCAAAGCAGTATTTCATCACCAGCAGCTTGTGCCGGGTGATGGTCTCAAAATGGCCCTTGATGTTCATGCTGTTATTTCCTCCACTGCACCGTGATACGTCCCTCTTTCAGCCCGCGCAGATCATTGCTTTCAGAAAAATCCTCCCGGTCCATGGTCAGGTTGGGGTTGTAGTAGGGGTCGTGCAGGATGTTCGCCTTGCCGTGCACGGCATACAGCCGCTGCTGCTCGGCGGCAAAGCGCCGGGCCTTCACCGGGTCTTTTTCGTCGCCGCCGCGGCTCTTGCTCTCGTAATGGGTCAGCTGAGCATAGGGTGTCCACGCAATGCGGTATCCTGCATCCCGCACCCGCAGGCAGAAATCCACATCGTTGAAGGCCACCGCAAAGGCTTCGTCCAGACCGCCCACTTCGTCCCACACGCTGGTCTTTACCAGCAGGCAGGCACCGGTGACGGCGGAAAAGTCCTGCACCGTTGCAGCGCGGAACATGTAGCCGCTGCCGCCCGCCTTGCGGTATTTGTGGCTGTGGCCCGCGTAGCCGCCAAGGCCGGTCACAACGCCCGCATGCTGCAACGTCTCGTCCGGGTAAAGCAGCTCCGCGCCGCAGATGGCCGCGCCGCCGGGGTGAGCACACTGCCGCAAAAGCTCGGTGAGCCAATCCGCATTGCGCACCTCCACGTCGTTGTTCAGCAGCAGCAGGTAATCCCCGCTGGCGTACTGCCGGCCAAAGTTGTTGATGCCGGAAAAGTTGAAGCCCTTCTGCGGGTAGTTGACCACCTGCAGGCCGTCGTAGCGCTGCCGGGCTTCCTTATAATAGGTAAAGGTGGCCGGGTCGGTGGAGTTGTTCTCGATGACGATGACCTCAAAGTTCTCCCAGCTGGTTTTGGTCCAGATGCTGTGCAGGCACTTTTCCAGATCGTCGGTGTGGTCCTTGTTCGGGATGAGGATGCTTACCTTCGGGTCGCCCACGATATCCCACTTCACCCGGTAGGTACTGGGGAACAGGCCATCCTCCACGGTGCCGGTGCGTCCGGTGCGGGCCAGATGGTCGGCCAGCGCCTTTTTGGCTGCTGCCGCCACATAGGGCTTGGCATCGGTGCCGCCAGAGGTGGAGCCTGCGTGCACCCGCCAGTAGTACAGCACCTGCGGCACATGAGCCGCACCGCCGGTCTTTTCCACAAGGCGCAGGAACAGGTCGTGGTCCTGACTGCCGTCGCACTCCGGCCGCTCCCCGCCGATCTCATCCCACAGTGCCTTTTGGAACACCGCCAAGTGGCAGATGTAGTTGCAGCACAGCAGGTAGTCCGGGGCGTAATCCGGCTTGAAGTGGGCCACCATGGGCCGCTGGATGCTCTTGGAAAAGAGTGCTTCATCGCTGTAGAGGAAGCCATCCGGCTCGCCCTGCGCCCGCAGCTGCAGAATGGCTTTGCCCATGGTGTACATGGCGTGGGGCGCCAGGATATCATCGTGGTCGGCAAGGGCCAGATATTCCCCTGCGGCAAGCTCTGCCGCAGCATTTGTGTTTGCCGCAATGCCCTTGTTTTCGATCTTTTTGTATACGATGCGTTGATTCTTTGTCTGATATTCCTCCACGATGCGCTTCACATCGGCATGTTCTGCATCGGAAGCATCCGCAAGGCAGAGCTGACCGTTGGGGGCCGTCTGGTTCACAAAGGAATCCAGAAATTCCCGCAGGTATTTTTCCGGTGTATTATACAGCGGAGTCAGGATGCTGATGGTGGGCAGGCCGCAGTCTGCCGCCGTTTTGTCGGCCATTTCAGCCCGCTGGGCTTCCAGTACCTTTTTGGCGGGCAGATAGCGGGCACGCTTGCCAAAGCAACGGCGCTTGACAAAGCCCGCGCCCCGTTTGAGCATGGTGGGCAGGCCCTCGTCCTTCGTCAGCTGCACCGCATAGCCTGCCAGTTCTCTGGCACGTTTCAGTCGTACATTCATATCAGGCCTCGCCGCGCTGCGTTGCCTTGTAGGCCGCGCAGACCGTTGCCGTATCGCCATTCATTTTCAGGTGGCCGTGGCTCAGCCATGCCACCTTGCTGCACATGCGCTCGATCTGCTCAATGGAGTGAGACACCAGAATGACCGTGGTGCCGCCCGCCATCAGCTCCTGCATCCGCTTTTCGCACTTCTGCTGGAACAGGAAATCGCCCACCGAAAGCACCTCGTCCGCAATGAGGATATCGGGCTTGGTGATGGTGGCAATGGCAAAGCCGATGCGGGCCACCATGCCGGAGGAGTAGTTCTTGAGCGGCACATCCAGAAAGTTCTGCAGCTCGCTGAACTCCACGATCTCGTCAAACTTTTCGTCCAGATACTTGGGCGAGAAGCCCAGCACCGTGCCGTTCAGATAGATGTTCTCGCGGGCAGTCAGGTCCATATCAAAGCCCGCGCCCAGCTCGATGAGTGGGGCGATGGAGCCGCGGACCGTCACCTTGCCCTTGCTGGGCTTGTACACGCCCGCAATGGTCTTGAGCAGGGTGGACTTGCCCGAGCCGTTCAGGCCCACAAGGCCGTAGAAATCGCCGGGCATGATGTCCAGACTCACGTCCTTCAGGGCGTAAAATTCATCGTACTGCAGGCGGCCCTGCACCATGGCAAGGAAGTATTCCTTCAGGCTCTCATGCTTTTCCTTGGAGAGGTTGAAGCACATGGAAACATTGTCCACTTTGATGATCGGTTCCATTGTTCTTCCTCCTTAAATATGCAGCACAAAGCGGTCCTGCGTTTTGCGGAACACCCACACGCCCACCAGCATGGAGAGCACGGCGCAGCAGCCGCACACCGCGAACATGTTGAAATCCAGCGGGATGCCCCACATCACGGTACGGCGGAAGCCTGTGATGTACCAGTACATGGGGTTCAGCTTGATGATCTGCTGCATGTTGAACCCGCCGATGGAAAAGGTCATCTGGGTGGGGTCGTAGAAGATGGCGGAAAAATACAGCAATGCGGTGATGAACACGCTCCAGATGTGCATGATATCCCGGAAGAACACGGTAGCCGCTGCCAGAAGCAGGCCCACGCCCAGACTGAAGAAGAACAGCGTCACCAACGGGTAGACCGCCTCGATGAGGGTCAGGTGGAAGGGTGCACCGGTAAAGATCATGACCAGCAGCAGCGCTACAAAGCTGAACACGCAGTTCACCATGGCAAAGCAGCACTTTTCCAGCGGGAAGATATACTTGGGGATATACACCTTTTTGAGCAGGGGCGCAGCGCCCAGCACACTGCTCATGCCGGTGGAGGTGGCCTCGTTGAAGAAGTTGAACAGCAGCTGGCCGCACATCAGGAACACGGCAAAGTTGTCGATGCCGCTGCCGCGCATGTCCATCAGACTGCTGAACACGGCCCAGTACACAAGGCACATGAGCAGCGGGTTCAGAACACTCCACACCACGCCCAGCACGCTGCGGCGGTATTTGAGCTTGAAGTCACGGCTGACGAGGTTCCACAGCAGATAGCGGTAGCACCAGAAGCCGTTCCACATTGCTTTGAATTTTGCCACAGGCGATCACCACTTTTCAAAATATTCAAACTTCTGTGCAGCAAAGGGCTCGTGCAGCTTGTCCTTTGCGCTGGTCTTGTGCTCGCAGCCGCAGTCCGGCCACTGCACGTTCACGGTGGGGTCATCGTAGGGGATGCCGCCCTCGCTGGTGGGGTCGTACACATCGGTGCACTTGTAGCAGAACTCTGCCACATCGCTCAGCACCAGAAAACCGTGTGCAAAGCCCTCCGGGATGTAGAACATCTTCTTGTTTTCCTCGGAAAGGGTCACGCCCACCCACTTACCGAAGGTGGCGCTGTGGGGGCGGCAATCCACGGCCACATCAAACACCTCGCCCTTGGTCACGCGCACCAGCTTGCCCTGCGTATGGTTCTTCTGGAAGTGCAGGCCGCGCAGCACACCGCGGGTGGAGCGGCTCTGGTTGTCCTGCACGAATTCCTTATCGATGCCGGCTTCGGCAAACTGATCCTTCTGATAGGTCTCCATAAAATAGCCGCGGTCGTCGCCGAACACCTGCGGCTCAATGACCACAACACCGGGAATCTCGGTCTGAGTAAACGTAAACTTGCCCATATTTTGTACCTCTCTTTTGTGAAGCATGTTTGTTTTATCTGGAAAAGTCTGTTCGACGCAGGCTTTTGCGCTTATTTGCCGCGGCGGGTCTGTCCCTGTTCCGTGCGCGTTCTGCGGCGTTTCTTCCGCCAAGTGATGAACCGCACCACCAGAAAGGTCACCAGCGCTGCCGCTGCGGTGGACCCCAGCGAGATGCCCAGCAGCCAGAATGCATGGCTTTGGGGCTTTACCGCCTTGGCCGCTTCCAACTCCTGACCGGTGCTGTTCTCCAGCAGTTCAGGCAGGCCGGAAATTTCCGCATCCACACGCACGCTGGTGCTCTCCTGCTTTTCGCCGCCGTGGACGGTGTACACAGCGTACACCTCCGGGTCGGAGCCAAGGACATAGCTTTCCGGCAGTTCCAGCGTCACCTCCACATCGTCGGCGGTCAGGCCGTTGGCCAGCAGCAGCCGCACGCCGGGGTCGGAGACGGTCACGGTGCCAAGGCTCCCGCCGCCGCCCACCACGCTCAGCGGTGCTGTGATGCCCCGGGCGGGCAGGTCGGTGTAGCCGGTAAAGGTGCTGAACGCATAATCCAGCAGAGTGCGGACATCGTTGTATTTATCGGTGCTCAGCTCGCTCTGCATGGTCACGCAGATGAGCCGGACGCCGTTCTGCTCCGCCAGACAGGCGTAGCTGTAGCGGGCCGTGTTGGTATAGCCGAGCTTGGAGCCCTTGACCGACGTGATATGGTACCGGCTGGAGCCGATGCGCATTTTGTCCTGCTGGGAAAAGTAGCGGGTCACGGGCTGGATGTTGGTGGGGTCCATGGTGTACATCTCATTGCGGGTGAACACCTGCTCAAAGCCCGGCTGCTCCAGTGCCCAGCGCAGGATCTGCGCCATGTCGTAGCAGCTGGTGTAGTGGTCCTCGTCGCTGATGCCGTGAGGGTTTGCAAAGTGGGTGTGCGCAAGGCCCAGCTCTTCTACCCGCGCATTCATCTTTGCCACGCCGTCCGCGATGGTGCCCTCTCCCACATATTCGGCCAACAGGTTGGCGCCGTCGTTGGCGCTGGCCATCTGGGTGGCATACAGCGCATCCGTCAGGGGGACTTCTTCGCCCTCAAGCAGGGCGATGTGACTGGAATCGGTGCCTGCCAGCGAGTAAACATCCTCGTGGGTCACGGTGAGCTTTATATCATCCCAGTTCCCCTGCGCCTTTTCGCAGGCAAGGCCCAGCGTCATCACCTTGGTGATGGATGCCGGGTGCAGCTCTTCGTTCATATTCTGCTGTGCCAGCACAAGGCCGGTGTCTGCATCGATGATGCAGTAAGCGCGGGTGGCACCAAGGGCAGGGCCAGCCGCCGCTGCCCCTGGCACAAACATACAGAACACAAGCAGCACAGCACACAGCGCTGCGGTCAGTTTTTTCATCTGGTTTTTCTCCATTGAGCGTTTTTCTGCCCGTCGTACTGCACCGGCAAAGCATCAGATAATAGTATACCACACTTTACCCCGGCTGAAAAGCCATTCAGACGTTGTTTTGCAGCAGAACGGGCTGCAGCTGCCGCCCGGCCAGCGCATCGTCCAGTGCAGCGGGCAGACGGGCAAAGTCCGCCTTCAGGCTGTTGGGCTTGTGGGTGGGGTCATCCTGCCCGTAGGGCACAAAATAGTAATGCTTGCGTTGGAAAAGTCGAGCGATGTTCTCCCCCGACGCTCCCAGCCCATCGTTGGTGGAAACGCCCACCAGAACCGGGCACCCCACCCGCAGCAGGCTCTTTGCCGCCAGCGTCACCGGCGTATCGGAAAGGCCCGCCGCAAGCCGTGCCAGCGTGGCCCCGGTGCAGGGCGCGATCACCAGTGCACTGGCCAGCTTTTTAGGGCCAAGCGGCTCCACGGCCTGCAATGTGTCCAGCACTACATGGCTGGTAAGGGCTTCCAGCCGTTCCTGCCAAAACTGCCCGGTGCCAAAGCGGGTATCCTGCTTTGCGGCAAAGCTCATGATGGGCAGCAGCTCCCAGCCCTGTTCTGTCAGCTGCTGCGCTGCCGCAAGCGCCGCTTCCAGTGTGCAGAAGCTGCCGCACACCGCAAATGCAATGCGTCCTTTTTTCTGCGTTCTCATGTGTGTTCCTCCCGCTCCCGCAAAATGGTCAGCACGGTGCGTGCCACCGCTTCCCCGGCCGTGTCCGGCGCACAGGCGGCGGGCAGGCTGAGCGCATGGATGGCCTTGCAGCCCAGCCGCTGCGCCGCAGCAAAGTCGGTGCCGCCGGGCTTTGATGCCAGATCCACGATCAGGCTACCGGGCCGCAGAGCCGCCAGCACCGGCTCGGTCAGCACCGGGGCCGGGATGGTGTTCACCACCGTATCAAAGGCCGGAGCCAGCGCGGCCAGCCGGGCAAGCTCTGCCCCCCGCAGACCAAGGCTCTCGGCCAGCGCCCGCTGTTCGGCGCGCCGGGCACAGACAGTCACATTTGCCCCCAGTGCCGCCAGCCGCGCCCCCAGCGCCTGCCCCACCGGGCCAAAGCCCAGCAGCAGAAGGTTTGTGCCCCACAGGGTGCGGGTGCGCTCGGCCAGCAGGATGCCAATACAGCCCTCCGCCGTAGGGATGGCATTGTACACCGTCAGCTCCGGTCGGGCAAAGTAATCCACCAGCTCCACGCCAGCTTTCTGTGCGATGGTCTTTGCCTGAACTGAGAGCCTGCCGCCCAGTGCCACCGCGCCGGGTTTTGCGGCCCGCAGCAGCTCTGCCAGCGGGGTGCGGGCCGCATCCAGCGGCAGAGGCAGCAGGATATAATCTGCCAGTGCAACCTGTTCGGCTCCGCCCACCGCATAGCCCGTTCCAGCACCCGGCCTGCCGCCGCCTGCCGGGCATCGGTGCCCACCACCACAAACAGCTTTTTCGCTTCCATGCCGCATCCCCCTTTGCCTGCTCGTGGGCCATCCTATGCGGGAGAAATATTTGTTGTGAAAAAACTCCTCCAGCTTTCGCCGGAGGAGTTTTTTATCACGATTATAGAATGCGCCGCCCTGACATCCGGCACATCTTTTATTTTACGAACTTTGCCACAGCACGGGCTACGATGCCGCCCAGAATGCCGGAGACAAGGAACTCGGCCACGCCCTGCACGCCGACCAGCAGCACCACGAACATGAAGGGGTTCGCAGCACCCTTGACGGACACGAGGTTCTGCACGTAGTCGCAGCCATAGAAGGCCAGCACGATCCAGCCCATGAAGAACACCGTGTTCAGGAACGGGGCGCTCATGGCGCTGACGATGTAGCTCCATGTGCCGGGCTTGTCAAAGCGCTTCAGGCTGCTGAAGATCAGGCCGCAGCACAGGCCCATCAGCACGCGCATACCCACGCACAGGATAAAGGTGTTCACAGGGCTTACCTGAAACAGCGCACCCGTCATAGCGGAAGCACCGGTGATGGCATCGTAGAAGCTCACTGCGCCGAACACACCGCCCAGCAATGCGCCCACAGCGGGGCCCATGGTGATGGCACCCACTGCAATGGGAAGGGTCAGGAAGCTCATGTACAGCGGGCCCACAGGCACACTGCCCAGACCCACCATCTTCATGACCAGCTCAATGGCAACCAGCAGCGCCACACGGGTAAGAGTTTTCGTATTTTTCATATTCAGTTTTCCTCCTGCTGCCGTTCCGCCCTATACGTCGGATACGGCGCAAACCTGCCCGCTCTATGCGGGTTTTAAAGTAAATATTCAAATAATTTGGAGCGCGTTTTGTCAGGGCGTGTTCCAATGGAAATGGCTGTTTTGGGGGTCAGTGGTCGCACGGGAAGCGGATGCCCGCATTGCGGCGGGCCACCGTGAGCACACGGCTCACCGCGATGGTGGTATCCTGCATCCGGCCGCACAGCTCCTGATCTCCGCTCTCCAGCGCACGGGCAAAGGCTTCAAACTCTGCCGCCTGCCGGGGCCTGCCGCCATTCAGGTTATAGTGCTCTTCCTTGCCCTCGTTAGGGTGGAAGGTGATGCCGCCGCAGCAGTTGGCGGTGGACTTCTGCAGGATATAGCCCTTCGTGCCCTGAATGATGTACCGGGCCGGGGCCGCGCAGTCCTTGGCGGCGATGCTCACGGCCTTGAAGCCGCTGTAATCCATGGTCAGGATGCCGCTGGTGTCGATGCCGCGCTCCATGTTGGCGGTATATTTGGCCTGATTCGGCTCCCCGAACAGGCCCACGATGTAGCTTACATTATATACGCCAAGATCCATCAGGGCACCGCCGGCACAGGCCGGGTCAAAGGCAGGCTGTACATCGCCTGCACAGAAGGCATCGTACCGGCTGGAATACTGGCTGAAATTGCACTGTACCAGCTTCACGGTGCCAATGCGGGGCAGCAGCTCCCGGATCTTTGCGTAGTTTTCAAGGTACTGGGTGGTGATGGCTTCAAACAGGAACACCTTTTTGTGCCGTGCCAGATTTACCAGTTCTTCCGTCTGGGCCGCCGTGGGTGCCAGCGGCTTTTCCACAATAACATGTTTGCCTGCTTCCAGCGCCACGCGGGCATAGCGCACATGCTGCAGGTTCGGCACTGCAATGTACACCACATCCACCCACTGCAGCAGTTCCAGAAAATTGGTGGTGTGCTGCGGCACGCCGTACTGGCCGCAAAGGCTCTGAGCCAGCTCGGCGCTGCGCTCGGTGCTGCAGATGGCCTGCACCGTAAAAGGCGTGTGCTCTGCAAGCCATGGCAAAAATTCCCGCACGATCTTGCCCGTGCCAAGAATGCCTAATTTCATCTGATTTTTCTCCCCATCCTGTCGTTGGTCAGCCTACCAGCGCTTCCGGCTCGCGGCGGGTGCGCTTTTTGGGGTAGGTGCGCTGTTTTGCATGGCCGTGCTGGTTCTGTCGGCCATAGTGCCTGCCGCCGCCCGCACTGTGGTGCTGCGGCTGGGACGCATTGAGCTGGTACAAAAGGGCAAGTCCCTTCATCAGCAGCTCCGGGTCGTAGGTCAGCGGGTGGCGGCACAGCGGTGTCACATACTTTGCCAGCCCTCCTGTTACCACCAGAGTGGCCGGACGGCCAAGCTCTTCCTCAATGCGCTGCACCATGCCGTCAATGAGCACAGCCGTGCCCATCACGGAGCCGGACAGCATGCATTTTTCGGTGTTGGTGCCAATGGCACTTTTGGGCGAGCCAAGATGCACCTGCGGCAGCTGGGCACAGCGGTCGCCCAGTGCCCGCAACCCGGTGGAAAGCCCCGGGCAGATGACACCGCCCCGGAACACGCGGTTCTCGTCCACCACATTAAAGGTCGTGGCAGTGCCAAGGTCCACCGTGACCACCGGCAGCGGAAAATTTGCCGCCGCATAAGCCGCATCCACAAGGCGATCCTTGCCCACAGCGTGGGGTTCATCCACGCCCATGGTCAGTCCGGTTCGGATCTCCGGCGAGACGATGACCGGCTTCCTGCCGGTGTAATAACGGGCGCACTCCGCCAGCGCCCCCGTGATCTGGGGCACCACGCTGGTGAGCACAGCGCCCTCAAAGCGCATGGGGCGCTCAGGATGGCGGCGGTGCGCAAAAATTTTATCCATTTCGACACGATATTCTGCAGCCGTGCGGGTGCGCACCGTGTCCATGCGCGCCACAAAGCATACACGTCCGTCCCGAATGCCCCCAAGGGCGACGGTGGTGTTGCCTATATCAATGGCTAAGATCATAATTCTGTTTTCCTTTTTAAAGGTTTGAGTAACGGCAGGCCGGCATCTTATCCAGACGGCGGGCCGGTAGTTTCTCTGAGGACCGTCCGCTGGGGTGGGACCCTGTTGCCGTCAGGCAATAGGGCGGGCGATGGAATGGCCCGACTCGTGTCCGAAGAGAAAGCTGCCGGCACACCGACCCTAACGGGTTGTTCATCTATTCTTTGTCAAGCTGTATTTTACCGCATTTTGTCCCCAGTTACAAGCCTGTACAAAGATTTTGTTGTGCTGGCGGAACTTTTGCATTATACTAAAGGAAGATATGTGGAAACAGTACGTTTTTGCAGGAGGTTTTACCAATGGATCTGAACGGAAAATGCGTCCTTCTGGGCGTAAGCGGCGGCATTGCCGCCTATAAAATGGCCAACGTGGCCAGCGCACTGCGCAAGCTGGGAGCCGATGTGGAGGTCATCATGACCAAAAATGCGACCCAGTTCATCACCCCTGTTACATTTGAAACGCTTACCGGCCACAAGTGCATGGTGGATACCTTTGACCGGGATTTCAAGTTTGAAGTCACCCACATCTCGCTGGCAAAAAAAGCCGATGTGATCCTTGTCGCCCCGGCCACTGCCAACGTCATCGCCAAGATGGCCCACGGCATCGCCGATGATATGCTCACCACCACAGTGTTGGCTGCAAAGTGCCCCAAGCTCGTTTCTCCGGCCATGAATACCGGAATGCTGGAAAACCCCATCACGCAGGATAATATCGCCACGCTGGAACGCTACGGCTTCACGGTGATCCCCTCCGAGAGCGGCGTGCTGGCCTGCAAGGATGTTGGCAGCGGCCGTCTGCCTAAGGAAGATGTGCTGATCGAGTATATCCTGCATGCCATTGCCCGGCCCAAAGATCTTGCCGGTCTGCGCATTGCCGTCACCGCCGGCCCCACGCAGGAGCCGCTGGACCCGGTGCGCTACCTCACCAACCATTCCACCGGCAAGATGGGCTATGCCCTTGCTCGTGCCGCCGCCATGCGCGGCGCGGATGTCACCCTCATCCACGGCGAGACTGCCCTGCAGCCGGTCAAGTTTACCACCGATGTGCCCGTGACCACTGCTCAGCAGATGTACGAAGCCGTCACCAGCCGCTTTGATGCTACGGATGTGCTCATTATGGCCGCTGCCGTGGCCGACTACCGCCCCGCTGCCGTGGCAAACGACAAGATCAAAAAAAAGGACGGCGACATGTCCATCCCTCTGGAACGCACGCCGGATATTCTGGGCACCATCGGCCCCAAAAAGACCCACCAGTTCCTGTGCGGTTTTTCCATGGAGACCCGCGATCTTGTGGAAAACTCCTCTGCAAAGCTGACCAAAAAGAATCTGGACATGGTGGTTGCCAACAACCTGAAAGTGGCCGGTGCCGGTTTTGGTGTGGACACCAATGTAGTCACACTCATTACCCCGGACGGCACCCGTGAGCTGCCGCTGATGAGCAAGGCCGATGTGGCCGATGCCATTCTGGATGAAATTTTAAAACGCCGCTCCCAGTGAGAAAAAGTGGCTGTCGCACGTGCAACAGCCACTTTTTTATTTTTCCTTCCGTGCAAACACGATGCCAATGGTACCCGGGCCGGAATAGCCGCCGATGGTGGTGCCGATGTCTGTCTCGTGGCATTCCTTGAAGCTGCCGTATTTCTTCAGCCCCGCCTTCACTGCGTCCATGCAGCCGGGCTTCGGCTGGCAGGAGGAGATGAACACAAGGCTGTCCTCGATGTCGTCGCGTTCCACCAGACGGTCGGTGATGTACTTGCCCACGCAGATGGGCAGGCTGCCGCGGTATTTTTTGACTACCTTCAGCTCGCCGTCGATCACTTCCAGTGCGGGCTTGATGCCCAGCAGGTTTGCCCCGAAGGCCAGCACACCGGAGCAGCGGCCGCTCTTGGCCATAAAGTCCAGCCGGTCCAGTACAAAGCTCAGCTCTACCCGTTTGGCAAGGCTCTGCAGCCGCATCGTAATGTTGCGGGGGGTCAGGCCATCTGCAGCCCACTTGGCCGCTTTCAGCACCAGATAGCCCTGCCCGGTACAGATATTCTGGCTGTCCACCACATAGACATTCTCGAATTCGCCTGCCGCCAGCTTCGCATTCTGGAAGCAGGACGAAAGCTTGCTGCTGACCGAAATATGGATCACCGCATCGCACTCTTTGGCAAACGGCTCAAAAAATTCGGTATATTCCACCAGATTTGCGGCGGCGGATTTGGGCATTTTGCCGCCCGCATTCACATAGGCAAACACATCTGCCGGGTGGATCGTTACGCCGTCCAGATAGCTATCCTCGCCCATCAGAATGTGCATGGGCATCAGGGCAATGTCCCACTGTGCCAAAAGCTCTTCGGACAGGTCGCAGGTGCTGTCCGCTGTGATCTTGATTCTCACATTATTTCTCCTTTTATAAAACCGTTCTGCATCCTCTGTCGGCTGCACCGACGATCCCTTAAAAAATTGTCCTTTTCTATTTTACCACAGATGATTCAAAGTTGTTAAGTATTTTGGAAAGGCAAATGTAAATCTTTTATGAAGCAGTTCCCGGTTTCGGTTTTCTTGTACACTTATCACAAATTCCGAATTGGATTTATGGTTCTTTCCGAAAATTCGGGTTTACCTGTTTATTTTGTCCGCCAAAAATTATATAATAAGATGTATCCTAATAGAATGGATTGAATCGGTCTGCTCTGCGGCCGTTATTTATTTGGAGGTTGCCTTATATGTTCATGTACACCGATTACAACCAGCACCTGCTGGACAATGTAAAAAAGATCCACTTCATCGGCTGCGGCGGCAGCGGCATGTATCCGCTCATCCAGATCCTTGCCGCAAAAGGCTACGAGATCTCCGGCAGCGATGTGCTGGATGGCAGCATCATCCGCTACGAGCGTGAGATGGGTGTCAAGGTCAGCCTGGGTCACAGCGCCGATAATGTGATTGGCACCGACATGGTGGTCTACTCTGCCGCCATTTCCAAAGATAACGTGGAACTGAATGCCGCTGCCTCCTACGGCATCCCCACCATCGAGCGCAGCGTTCTGCTGGGTTATGTGAGCCGCCTGTACAAACAGAGCATCTGCGTCTCCGGCACCCATGGCAAAACCACCACCACTTCCATGATCACCACTGCGCTGGAGTTGGCAGGCCGCGACCCGTCTGCCGTCATCGGCGGCAAGCTTCCGCTGATCAATGGCTACGGCAAGGCTGGCAAGGGCGACGATATCGTAATTGAGTCCTGTGAATTTGCCGAGACCTTCCTGAAACTGACCCCGTACCTGTCCGTTGTGCTGAACATCGACAATGACCATCTGGATTACTACGGCAGCATGGGCGAGTTGAAATTTGCCTTCAAACGCTTCGCCCTCATGACCCAGTTCATGATCTTTGCCAATGCGGACGACAAGAACACCATGGATGTCATGTACACGCTGGACCGCCGCGTGCGTACCTTTGGCATCCAGAACGACGGCGATTATCAGGCATTGAACGTGAACGAATACAAGCCCGGCTTCTTTGAGTTCGACCTGAAGGAGTGGAACAAGGTCACCGGCCATATCCGTCTGGCTGTGCCCGGCTACCACAACATTTACAATGCGCTTGCCATGTGCGCCGTCTGCCGCTTCATCGGTCTGACCGTGGAGCAGTGCGCCGATGCCGCCCTGAACTTCAAGGGTGCCGGCCGCCGCTTTGAGGTCTACGGCGAATGCAACGGTGCTTTGGTCGTGGACGATTATGCCCATCATCCCACCGAGCTGCGCGCTACCCTGAACACTGCCAAGGAGATGGGCTACAAGCGTCTGATCGCCGTCCACCAGCCGTTTACATACAGCCGCACCAAGATGCTGTTCAACGACTTTGTGGATGTACTCAAGATCCCCGATATCACTGTGCTGACCCCGATCATGGGCAGCCGTGAGCCCAACGATCCCACCATTACCAGTGCAAAACTGGCCGCTCAGATCCCCGGCTCTGTTCTGGTGAACAGTCTGGAGGAGGCCGCCGAGTGGGTCAAGCAGAACGCCCGGGAGGGCGATCTGGTCATCACCCTCGGCTGCGGCGACATCTACAAGGCCAGCAAGATGATGGTGGCTGAGCAGCCGTAATTTTCGCTTATCACAGCAGACAGCCCGGTGCGAAAGGGTTTCGCACCGGGCTGTCTTCATTTTCTCTGTCGATACTTCAAAGGGGTCTGCACCTCGGCGCGGATCTTGCCAAGATAGGCGCGGGTCTGCTCTGCGCCCTGCAGAATCGCTTCCACCTGCGCCCGCTGTTCCTCAGTCAGGTCATCCTCCGCCAGCAGCTCCGCGTTGCCCTTGATGATGGTCAGCGGCGTTTTCAGCTTGTGGGACAGCCGAATGATCTGCTCCCGCTGCCGCTGCTCCATGTCCCACTGCTTCTGCAGGCTACCGGTCAATTCATCGCCCATGGTCTGCAATGCCTGCAAAGCGCTCTCGTACTCCCGCACCTTCGCACCGGAAAACACGGCGCTGTCCAGATCCTTCCGCGCCACCGCCTGCGCGGCGGCGGTCAGCTTTTCGGTCTCCCGGGTCAGGAAGCGCCCTGTCCTGTGGGTGCTCCACACCACTGCCCCTATCAGCAGCAGAATGCCTAGAATGCAGTGCACGGTCTGCATATCCGGCAGCACGCCCCGCAGCGCAGGGTCGGAGTAGGGCACGGCATAGTCAAATTGCAGCAGGCAAACCGTTCCATCCTGCAATTTCGACGTCATATAATACTGTGTGTAACCAAAATGCCAGCGGGTTTTCCCCTGCCGGTTCTCCATTGCCCGCTGCAAGTGCCCGGCATCCATGTTGGTGGCCAACACCTCGCTGCTGTCCGGCGCGGCAAACAGGGCGTACCGGCACAAGGAGTCCAGCTGCGTCTCGTCAAAAGTAGCGGCGGTCATGCCCGGCAAAACGTCCTGTGCGGCTTTCTGGCAGGCCTGTGCAGCTTGATTCGCGGGAAGAAACAGCCCGCTGTTCTGGATCCACAGCAGCAGCACCAGCAGCCACCCCACCGCGACCAGCAGGCAGGCCAGCGCCGTGCGCACCAGATATTGCAGCAGCACGCTGCGCAGAGAAATCAGTCTTCGCTTTTCCATCGGTACCCCACGCCCCATACGGTATTAAGCAGCTTTTCCGGCTCCGGCACGCCCGCCGCCCGCAGCTTTGCCCGGATATTCTTGATGTGCTGGGTCACGGCGGTGTCGTCCGCAGTGCCGTCAATGCCAAAAACTGCTTCGTAAATTTGTTCCTTGGTAAAGGTCTGCCCGGCGTGCAGCGCCAGATACTCGCAGATGGCATACTCCGAGCGGGTCAAGGGCAGCGCCTTCCCCTCCTACCGCCGCGCTCCGGGCGGTCAGGTCAAAGGCTACGCCGCTGCGCACCATCCGGTGCGCCGGGGTGCGGCTCTGCCGCCGCAGATGTGCCGCCACCCGCGCCCGCAGCTCTGCCACCCGGAAGGGCTTCGATAAAAAGTCATCTGCCCCGATACCCAGCCCCTCCAGCACAGCAGCCTCGTCGGTGCGGGCGCTCAGAAACAGAATGGGTGCTTCGGTCAGGCTGCGGATGCGCCGACAGACCGCAAAGCCGTCCTCCCCGGGCATCATCACGTCCAGCAGGATGCAGTCTGCCCAGCGGCATAGCGGTTCGGTCAACGCCCCGCCCGCCTGCCGCGTTTCTACCCGGTGACCGTCCCGCTCCAGAGCGGTGCAGATCAGCTTGCAGACCTCCAGATTGTCATCCACTGCCAAAATGTTTGCCAAAAAATCACCTCAACACGTTATAAACAAGGCAGGATGCCCCATACAGCAGGTACACATGGGCGGGGTAGAACCAGTAGAACAGCCGCTTGTGCCCGCTGCCGCGCTGCCCGTTGTACAGCAGCATCAGCAGCACCGCCGCTACGCCGAACCACTCGTAGTAGTCGGTGAACATCTGCGTCCACACAAAATCCGCCTGTCTGCAAAGCGTCCCAAAGAGCCTCACAAAGTCACACAGGAAAATCACCAGTGCCCATACTGTCAGCTGCACTTTGCGCCGTCCACGCAATGCATACAGCAGCACACCGCCCAGCAAAAAACTCCATCCGCCATCCGTGATGGCCGTCCACATGGGCAGCGGGCTGGTGATGACAAAGGCCACGATCGTTGAAGCAATGGGCATCTCCTGTACCCCGGGGAAGAGCAGCAGAAATACTACCACCACATACGGCCAGCACAAAACGGCGGCAATGGCGCCAATGCCCTTTGCGAATTTTTTCTCTCGCAGCCAGTCAATGCCCTGCCAGACGATGCACAGCAGCACAAGATCCTGAAAAATAGCATTCTGCGGGTAAAAGCCATCCCCGCGCCGGAAGGCCTTGGCGTAAATCATAAAAAATTCCAGCGCCGCCATGGCTGCACCGATAGCCCAGATGCGGATAAAATACCGCCTGCGGTCATGGGTATGGGCAAAGCCCTCCACCGTGCAGAACAGAAACAGCGGCGCACTGAGCCGCCCCAGCATACTGAACACTGTCGGGATGCAGCCGGTGAACTCGAAGAAATAATGAATGTGGTCCAGTACCATCAGCACCAGTGCAATGGTCTTGAGCTGGGTACCGTCCAGCCCTTTTTTCGTCAATTTTTCCATACAGACTCTCCTTTCCTTGTGCATTCAGTGTAACAGGAAAATCTGTAGAAAGTATAAGGTTCTGCCTTTATAATACTATTTTTTGCCCCAAAACGCAAACAAAAAGCCCTAAGACTTTCATCTCAGAGCTTTCTGTTCAAGTCGGCGACTACCTATTTTCACGCGCCGTTTCCAGCGAACTATCTTCGGCACAAGTGAGCTTAACTTCTGTGTTCGGAATGGGAACAGGTGGAACCTCACCGTCATCGACACCGACCGATCTGACTGAACCAGTATAACATGTTTGTTGTACTTTGTCCAGTGTTTCTTAGAAGGACGTGCCTTCAAAACTGAATAATCACTGCTTACATTTTTTCGTTGACTCTTAAGAGTCTCAAGCGAATTGTGGTCAAGCCCTCGACCTATTAGTACACGCTTGCTGAATGGATCGCTCCACTTACACATCGTGCCTATCAACCTTGTAGTCTTCAAGGGGTCTTACTTGTTTGAAACAATGGGATATCTTATCTTTGGGTCGGCTTCACGCTTAGATGCTTTCAGCGTTTATCCGATCCGTACATAGTTGCCCAGCTATGCTCTTGGCAGAACAACTGGTGCGCCAGAGGTACGTCCGCTCCGGTCCTCTCGTACTAGGAACAGCTCCCATCAAATATCCTGCGCCCACGACAGATAGGGACCGAACTGTCTCACGACGTTCTGAACCCAGCTCGCGTACCGCTTTAATTGGCGAACAGCCAAACCCTTGGGACCGAATACAGCCCCAGGATGCGATGAGCCGACATCGAGGTGCCAAACCTCCCCGTCGATGTGGACTCTTGGGGAGATCAGCCTGTTATCCCCAGGGTAACTTTTATCCGTTGAGCGATGGCATTTCCACTCACATACCACCGGATCACTAACTCCAACTTTCGTTACTGCTCGACCCGTCAGTCTCGCAGTTAGGCTCGCTTCTGCGTTTGCACTCTTTTGCTTGATTTCCGTTCAAGCTGAGCGAACCTTTGAACGCCTCCGTTACTCTTTAGGAGGCGACCGCCCCAGTCAAACTGCCCACCTAACAATGTCCCCCGCCTTGATTCAAAGGCGCAGGTTAGAATTCCAATATCGCAAGGATGGTATCCCAACGGCCACTCCACAAGCGCCAAAGCACCTGCTTCCCAGTGTCCCATCTATCCTGTGCATGCAACATCGAAACCCAATATTAGGCTACAGTAAAGCTCCATGGGGTCTTTCCGTCTTGTCGCGGGTAACCGGCATCTTCACCGGTACTACAATTTCGCCGGGCGGGCTGTTGAGACAGTGCCCAAATCATTACGCCTTTCATGCGGGTCAGAACTTACCTGACAAGGAATTTCGCTACCTTAGGACCGTTATAGTTACGGCCGCCGTTCACTGGGGCTTCGATTCAATGCTTGCACATCTCCTCTTAACCTTCCAGCACCGGGCAGGCGTCAGCTCGTATACGTCATCTTTCGATTTAGCACAAACCTGTGTTTTTGGTAAACAGTTGCTTGGGCCGATTCTCTGCGGCTGCATTGCTGCAGCACCCCTTCTCCCGAAGTTACGGGGTCAATTTGCCGAGTTCCTTAACAACCCTTCTCCCGTTGGCCTTAGAATCTTCTTCCTACCTACCTGTGTCGGTTTGCGGTACGGGCACCGCAGAAATACACACAGCTTTTCTCGCCATCTTCTATCTCAGACTTCGGTACTAATTTCCCTCGATCGCTACCGGAACCAACACCCGGCTCCGAGACTTCATATGTGTCCCTGTGTTTAACTCTTTTTGGTGGTGACGGAATCTCTACCGTCTGTGCATCGGCTACGCCGTTAGGCCTCACCTTAGCTCCCGACTAACCTGGAGCGGACGAACCTTCCTCCAGAAACCTGAGGCTTTCGGCCATGCAGATTCTCACTGCATTCGCGCTACTCATTCCGGCATTCTCACTTCTATACACTCCACAGCCGCTTGCGCTACTGTTTCACCGCGTATACAACGCTCCCCTACCCAGCATGTAAACATGCTGCCTAAGCTTCGGTGTCAGGTTTAGCCCCGTTAAATTCTCCGCGCAAAGACGCTCGACCAGTGAGCTATTACGCACTCTTTGAATGAGTGGCTGCTTCTGAGCCAACATCCTGGTTGTCTACGTATCTTCACATCGTTTTCCACTTAACCTGACTTTGGGACCTTAGCTGTAGATCTGGGCTGTTTCCCTTTTGACAATGACATTTATCTGACACTGTCTGACTCCCAAGCATCAATACTCTGGCATTCTGAGTTTGATAAGCTTCGCTAACCTCTCGGCCGCTAGGCTATTCAGTGCTTTACCTCCAGGTATCTAACTTGAGGCTAGTCCTAAAACTATTTCGGGGAGAACCAGCTATCTCCGGGTTCGATTGGAATTTCTCCGCTACCCACAGTTCATCCGCCGCCTTTTCAACGGAGGTCGGTTCGGTCCTCCATGGAATTTTACTTCCACTTCAACCTGACCATGGGTAGGTCACCCGGTTTCGGGCCCATTATATGCAACTTAACGCCCTTTTCAAACTCGCTTTCGCTTCGGCTCCAGACCTTAAGTCCTTAACCTTGCTGCATACAATCGCTCGCCGGACCGTTCTACAAAAAGTACCCTATCACGCTTTGACGCGCTCTAGGTGCTTGTAGGCACAGGGTTTCAGGTTCTTTTTCACTCCCCTCCCGGGGTGCTTTTCACCTTTCCTTCACAGTACTATACGCTATCGGTCACTGGGTAGTATTTAGGGTTGGAGGGTGGTCCCCCCGTATTCCGACCAGGTTTCACGTGTCTGGCCGTACTCTGGAATTCGCTCGGCTCTTGTCGTTTTCACCTACGTGGTTCTCACACTCTCTGACCGGCCTTCCCATGCCGTTCGGTTAACAACTTAAGTCCTAAATGCGCTCCGTACCCCGAAAGTATTTCTACTCTCGGTTTGCCCTCTTCCGCGTTCGCTCGCCACTACTTACGGAATCTCGTTTGATGTCTCTTCCTCGCCCTACTTAGATGTTTCAGTTCAGGCGGTTCCCTCGATATACCTATTTTGAAGTTCAGTATAACGTACCTGAGTATGATCCCAGGTGAGTTTCCTCATTCAGAAATCTCCGGATCAATGCTTATTTGCAGCTCCCCGAAGCTTATCGCAGCTTATCACGTCTTTCATCGGCTCCCAGTGCCAAGGCATTCGCCCTGCGCCCTTGTTCGCTTGACCTTTCAAACGTTCTTTTGGAACATTTGGTATCCTCTTGATTCTCTCTTGCCAACGAAGATTATTGTTGCCCTTCCTTTTGAAATTGTAATATTTCTTAAAAAGAACTTACTATAATCTTTGTTTCGCAGTTATTATTCAGTTTTCAAGGTACGTCTTTGAGTTCCCTTTTCAGGGCCCTCAAAATCGAACAATATCTACTCTTCTCGTTTGTTACCTGTCCAAGGACTGTCCATCTTTTTATGTCCTGTCCTTGCCTGACTCCTTAGAAAGGAGGTGATCCAGCCGCAGGTTCTCCTACGGCTACCTTGTTACGACCTCACCCCAATCACCAGTTTTACCTTCGGCGGCGTCCTCCTTGCGGTTAGACTACCGACTTCGGGTCCCCCCCGGCTCTCATGGTGTGACGGGCGGTGTGTACAAGGCCCGGGAACGTATTCACCGTGGCATGCTGATCCACGATTACTAGCAATTCCGACTTCGTGCAGGCGAGTTGCAGCCTGCAGTCCGAACTGGGACGTTGTTTCTGAGTTTTGCTCCACCTCGCGGTCTTGCTTCTCTTTGTTTAACGCCATTGTAGTACGTGTGTAGCCCAAGTCATAAAGGGCATGATGATTTGACGTCATCCCCACCTTCCTCCGTTTTGTCAACGGCAGTCTGGCCAGAGTCCTCTTGCGTAGTAACTGACCATAAGGGTTGCGCTCGTTGCGGGACTTAACCCAACATCTCACGACACGAGCTGACGACAACCATGCACCACCTGTCTCTCCTTGCTCCAAAGAGAAAACATATTTCTATGCCTGTCAAGGGATGTCAAGACTTGGTAAGGTTCTTCGCGTTGCGTCGAATTAAACCACATACTCCACTGCTTGTGCGGGCCCCCGTCAATTCCTTTGAGTTTCAACCTTGCGGTCGTACTCCCCAGTGTGGATTACTTATTGTGTTAACTGCGGCACTGAAGGGGTCAATCCTCCAACACCTAGTAATCATCGTTTACGGTGTGGACTACCAGGGTATCTAATCCTGTTTGCTACCCACACTTTCGAGCCTCAGCGTCAGTTGGTGCCCAGTAGGCCGCCTTCGCCACTGGTGTTCCTCCCGATATCTACGCATTCCACCGCTACACCGGGAATTCCGCCTACCTCTGCACTACTCAAGAAAAACAGTTTTGAAAGCAGTTTATGGGTTGAGCCCATAGATTTCACTTCCAACTTGTCTTCCCGCCTGCGCTCCCTTTACACCCAGTAATTCCGGACAACGCTTGTGACCTACGTTTTACCGCGGCTGCTGGCACGTAGTTAGCCGTCACTTCCTTGTTGGGTACCGTCATTATCTTCCCCAACAACAGGAGTTTACAATCCGAAGACCTTCTTCCTCCACGCGGCGTCGCTGCATCAGGGTTTCCCCATTGTGCAATATTCCCCACTGCTGCCTCCCGTAGGAGTCTGGGCCGTGTCTCAGTCCCAATGTGGCCGTTCAACCTCTCAGTCCGGCTACCGATCGTCGCCTTGGTGGGCCGTTACCTCACCAACTAGCTAATCGGACGCGAGGCCATCTCAAAGCGGATTGCTCCTTTTCCCTCTGCTCGATGCCGAGCCGTGGGCTTATGCGGTATTAGCAGTCGTTTCCAACTGTTGTCCCCCTCTTTGAGGCAGGTTCCTCACGCGTTACTCACCCGTTCGCCACTCGCTCGAGAAAGCAAGCTCTCTCTCGCTCGTTCGACTTGCATGTGTTAGGCGCGCCGCCAGCGTTCGTCCTGAGCCAGGATCAAACTCTTTATAAATGATATTTATCACTTCTAAAGTGTTAAATCTTGTTCGCTCAGCACGCAATCGCTTGCGTCCTGTGTGAATTACTTTTGGAATTGTTTTTAGTGTTTTTCCAAACACTTAAAAGGTTCCTTACAAGTTTTTCGATATTGTTCAATTTTCAAGGTCCTGTACGCCTCAGCCTTGCGGCTGACGACCTGTTTATTTTACCACCGAAGTGGTTTTTTGTCAAGCCTTATTTTTTAGAAGCTTTTGAACTTTCTGAACTTGGATCTCCAAGAAGTTTCTCAGAACAAACTGGAACTTTTCAGCGTCTATTGGTTCTTTTCAAGGGCTTCCTGCTGAGGCTTCGGAAGTCATTCTTTTGCCTCAGCGCTTGGCGCTCAAGTATAATACCACACCCCCGCCTCCTTGTCAACACTTTTTGACAGTTTTTTTCCAATTTCTTTGCAGAATAAAGAATCTCCCTGTTTTTCACCCGTTTCAGGGCATGCCTTTTTCTTGACAAGGCGGCGGGCAGAACGTATTATGGAGTCATCCCCCAGCATCCTGTATAAGGTAGCTATACTTATTCTATAAAGGAGAAGCGCCATGTCCTGTGTCAACATCCGCGGCTGCTGCATCGGAGAGGGCCGCCCCAAAGTTATTATTCCTATTGTAGAGCCCACGGAAACCGCCGTTCTGGAAAAGGCCGCCGAGTTTTCCACATTGCGCGCCGATTGTGTGGAATGGCGCATCGATTGCTTTGAAGGTGCAAAAGACCTTCCGGCTATCGTGCACTGCGCTGCGAAGCTCCGTGTTGCCTTAAAGGATCAGCTGCTTCTTTTCACCTTCCGCACAAAATCCGAAGGCGGTAAAGTCGCTCTGGCCCACGAAGAGTATCTTCATTTTATCCGCACCGTTCTTGCCACCGACTGCGCCGATCTGATCGACATTGAATTTTTCACTGCAGGCGCAGAGCTTCCCGCGCTGATCGAAGAAGCCCACACCGCCGGGGCTGCAGTGGTGTGTTCCAGCCACGACTTCCATAAAACGCCGCCGCGCGCCGAACTGGTGAGCCGCATGGTTGCCATGCAGCAGGCCGGGGCCGATCTGCCCAAACTGGCTGTGATGCCCCAGAGCCGTGCCGACGTGCTGGAGCTTCTGGCTGCCACCGCTGAAATGGCCGACCGGCATCCGGAGACTCCCATCATTACCATGAGCATGGGAGCTCTGGGCGCGGTGAGCCGCCTTTCCGGCGAAGCCCTTGGCTCCGCCATGACCTTTGCCAATCCCGGGCAGGCCAGTGCACCGGGGCAGGTATCGTTGGAGGTCGTAAACGAAGTATTGGATGCACTGCATTTATAAATCCAGAAAGGAGCTTTTATGAAAAAGAAGTATTCTGCTCTCCCAGAACTTCTTTTGCGAAGTATTTTTTACACGCTTATCAATTATGTGCTTCTCAGCATGGTGCTGTCTTTTCGGCTTCATTGGAGTTCCATTCTGTTTTCTGCTGCCATGCTGTGGTTTGCTTTGGATTATTCAAAGACCATCCAGCAGTTGACCGGCAAACGGCTTCTCGCAGACCTTTTGTGGCTTGGCTGCATTCTCATCAGCACATTTATTGCATTCTTTGTCGGGTACATTCAAGGCTCGTTCGCATCATTTTAACGAAAAAGACCGGAGCTGTAGGTCGCACTTACAGTTCCGGTCTTTCTTTTTTATGTCACAAAGAGATGATTATGCCAGCTTGGCTTCCAGACGGGTGCGGATGGCCTTGATAAAGCCCTCGCTGTCCACGGCGGTGGGGGTGATGCCCTCGGCCAGACCGCACAGGTCTTTCGTCATGATGCCGTCGTTCAGGGTCTGCAGGCTGGCGGCTTCCAGTGCCTCGCCAAACTTCACCAGCTCCGGCAGGCCGTCCAGTTCACCGCGCTTCTTAAACGCGCCAGACCATGCAAAGATGGTAGCCATGGGGTTAGTGGAGGTCTTTTCGCCCTTCAGATACTTATAATAATGGCGGGTGACGGTGCCGTGGGCGGCCTCGAACTCGTACTTGCCGTCCGGGCTGACCAGCACGCTGGTCATCATAGCCAGAGAGCCAAAGGCGGTGGAGACCATATCGCTCATCACGTCGCCGTCGTAGTTCTTGCAGGCCCAGACAAAGCCGCCCTCGCTGCGAATGACGCGGGCAACGATATCGTCAATGAGGCTGTAGAAGTAGGTGATGCCTGCGGCCTCGAACTTTGCCTTATACTCGGTGTCATACACCTCCTGGAAGATATCCTTGAAGGTGTGGTCGTACTTCTTGGAGATGGTATCCTTTGCGCCGAACCACAGGTCCTGCTTCACATCCAGTGCGTAGTTGAAGCAGCTGCGGGCAAAGCTGCGGATGGAATCATCCTTGTTGTACTGGCCCTGCAGAACGCCAGCGCCCTCAAAATCAAACACGGTGGCGCGCTGCTCAGAGCCATCGGCACCGGTGAACACCAGTTCAGCCTTGCCTGCACCCGGGATGCGGAACTCAGTGCACTTGTACACATCGCCGTAGGCGTGGCGGGCAATGGTGATGGGCTTTTTCCAGTTCTTGACCACCGGCTTGATGCTGTCGATCATGATGGGTGCGCGGAACACGGTGCCGTCCAGCACCGCGCGGATGGTGCCGTTGGGGCTTTTCCACATCTCATGCAGCTTATACTCGTCCATGCGCTGGGCATTGGGAGTGATGGTGGCGCATTTGACCGAAACGCCGTACTTCTTGTTGGCAAGGGCGGCATCCATGGTCACCTTGTCGGCGGTAGCGTCGCGGTTGGGCAGGCCCAGATCGTAATATTCGGTCTTGAGGTCCACAAACGGAAGGATCAGTTCGTCCTTGATCATCTTCCACAGAATGCGGGTCATTTCGTCGCCGTCCATCTCGACGAGGGGCGTGGTCATTTTGATCTTTTCCATAGCAGGGTTCCCTTTCCTCTCTTTGGATCGTTTCTCCAGCCGCGCTGCACTGCCAGATGCCGCGCGGGCAGTTCGGCAGAATGTTTATTTGCGGTAAGCGGCTGCCAGCTTTTCAAGGGCCGGCAGGCTGCGCTTGACCTTTTCGGTATCGATGCAGTAGGCAAGGCGCACATAGCCCTTGACACCGAAGCTGTCGCTGGGCACCAGCAGCAGGTCAAACTCCCGGGCCTTCATGCAGAAAGCGTTGGCATCCTCTTCCAGAGCCTTGGGGAAGATGTAGAAGGTACCGCCGGGGCGCTCCACCTCAAAGCCCAGCGCGGTGAGCTTATCGTACAGCAGGTTCATGTTGGTCTCATACACACTCAGATCACTGGTCACATCCTGACAGCGGCTTACGGCCCGCTGGATGATGCTGGGCGGGCAGTTGTGGCCGGTGAAGCGGGAGATCTGGGCCATCATGTCCACCAGCACATCCTCACCCTCACAGCCCGGACGCACCGCCACATAGCCAAGGCGCTCGCCGGGCAGGCTCAGGCTCTTGGAATAGGAGAAGCAGGTGAGAGTGTGGGGGTAGAACGCCGCCGGATAGGGCACCTTTTTGCCGTCGAATGCGATATCCCGGTAGGGCTCATCGCTGACGAGGAAGATGTTGTGGCCAAACGCCCTGCTCTTCTCGGTCAGGATCTCTGCCATGCGGGTGAGCGTCCCGGCAGAATAGACCACACCGGTAGGGTTGTTGGGGGTATTGATGAGCACACAGGTGGTCTTTTCGCCGATCATCTGCTCGAATGCGTCCAGATTGGGCTGGAAGGTCGGTGCCTGCGGCGGCACCACCTTGAGGACTGCCCCGGTGCCCGCCACATAAGGGCCGTACTCCGGGAAGTAGGGCGCAAAGGTGAGCACCTCGTCGCCGGGCTGCGTGACCGCACGGATGGCATGGGCAATGGCACCCGCCGCACCGGTGGTGGGGAAGATGTGCTTCTGCTCATAGGGCAGGCCAAAGGTCTTTGTCAGGTGCGCTGCCACATCGGTGCGGAAGCCCGGGTCGCCCTGACTGGGGCAGTAGCCGTGCAGGTTTACCGGCTCTTCGTTGGTCAGCAGATCCTGCATGGCGGCAGTGAACTCCTGCGGGCAGGGCACGCTGGGGTTGCCCAGCGAGTAATCGAACACGTTCTCATATCCGATCTCGGCAGCACGCTGCTTGCCGTACATGAAGGTCTCGCGGATGACGCTCTTATTGCCGAGCATCGCGCGATAAGTCTCGTTCAGCATAATACTTTCCCCTGAGAGTTTATTTGTGGGCAGCCGTATAGCTCTGCTCCACCTTGATGATGCAGCTGTAGGCTGTATCCTGTTCCTTGATGAACTGTTCCAGCTGTTCCAGCAGCTCTACCTTATCCCCTGCATAGCCTGCCGGCAGCACCAGATCGAACAGCACGTTGGTGTGGGTCCTGCCCGGCACGATGCGCAGATCGTGCAGCGAAAGGGCCGGGTCGAGCTGGCGCAGCTTTTCGGTCAGGCGGGCGCGCAGCACGCCCACGGCAGCATCCGAGGTAACGATGGGGTCGTAGTGGATGGTAACCAAAAGCCGGTCATTCTTTAGAAAATCCCGTTCAATGTTGTCGATCAGGTCGTGTGCCTCCAGCGGGTCCTGCTCGGCGGGCAGCTCCACATGCAGGGAGGCGAACTGGTGTCCCGGGCCGTAGTCGTGCACCATCAGATCGTGCATTCCCAGCACGCCGGGATAAGAGAGCACCTTCTGCTCGATGTGGTCCACCAGATCCTCGCTGGGGCTTTCGCCCAGCAGCGGGCTGAGCGTATCCATCACAAGGCCCCAGCCGGAGATCAGGATGAACGCCGCCACGCCTACACCCATCAGGCCATCCAGCACATCCCAGCCGGTCACGCGGCACAGCACCGCTGCAATGAGCACCGCGCTGGTGCTCAGCACATCGTTGCGGCTGTCCGCAGCAGTGGCAATGAGGGTCTCGGAGCCGATGATGCGCCCGATGGTGCGGTTGAAGCCGCTCATCCACAGCTTGACGAGGATGGATGCTGCCAGCACTGCCACCGTGAGCCAGCTGAACATCACCGGGGTGGGATGCAGCACCTTGACCACAGATTCCTTCAGCAGCGAAAAGCCGATGCCGAGAATGGTCACGCTGACTACCAGCCCCGCCAGATATTCATACCGGGCATGGCCGAAGGGATGCTCTGCGTCCGGGGCCTTGCCGGCCAGCTTGAAGCCCACCAGACTGACCACGTTGGACGAGGCATCCGACAGGTTGTTCAGGGCATCTGCCATGATGGCAATGGAGCCGAACAGAGTGCCCACGGTCAGCTTGCCCAGACACAGCAGCAGGTTGCACGCCACGCCCACCCAGCAGGCAAGGTTGCCGTAGGCGGCGCGCACCTTAGGGTCCTGCGCATGGTCGGGCTGACGGATGAAAAGACGGATCAAAAACTGAGTCATAACGGTCCTCCATGGGCAGCGCTGGACACCTGCATACCCTGTCATCGCTTATAGTATAGCATTTCGCTTTATCGTTTTAAAGTATTTTCCGAAAACTTTTGCCCGGTATAGAAAGACCCCGGCAGAGCGGGATGCCCTGCCGGGGAGCTTTATGGGAACGGTAAACCGGGATTCTCGGATGAATTACTTCTCAGAAGGCTTGCTCAGGTCCACGCTGCGGATGATCTTGCGCACCGGCAGGATGCTCTTGGCGTTCATGGACAGCTCGTCCACGCCCATGCGCAGGAAGGTCTCGGTGAGGGCGGTGTCTGCGCCCAGCTCACCGCAGATGCCCACCCAGATGCCGTGGCGGTGGCCCGCCTCAATGGTCATCTTGATGGCGCGCAGCACAGCGGGATGGTGCGGGTTGAAGAACGGCTCCAGCTTTGCATTCTGGCGGTCCAGCGCACAGGTGTACTGGGTCAGGTCGTTGGTGCCGATGGAGAAGAAGTCGCACTCAGCAGCCAGCTCGTCCGCGATCAGTACAGCGGCGGGGGTCTCGATCATGGTGCCCACCTCGATGTTCTGGCCCATCTTCACGCCCTCGGCGGTCAGCTCTGCACGGCACTCTTCCAGAACAGCTTTGGCGTCCTGCAGCTCCCGCAGGCTGGTAATCATGGGGAACATGATGCTCATGTTGCCGTAGGCAGAAGCACGCAGCAGAGCGCGCAGCTGGGTCTTGAAGAAGTCCCTGCGGGTCAGGCAGATGCGGATGGCGCGGTAGCCCAGAGCGGGGTTATCCTCGTGATCCAGCTTCATGTAATCGACGGTCTTATCGGCACCGATGTCACAGGTACGGACGACCACCTTGCGGGGAGCCAGACTCTCCACCACCTGCTTGTAGGCCTCGAACTGGTAGTCCTCGGTGGGGAAGTCCTTGCAGTTCAGGTAGACGAACTCGGTACGGAACAGGCCCACACCGCCAGCATCGTTCTGCTGCACAGCACCCACATCGCTCATGCCGCCGATGTTGGCAAAGACATTGATGGTCTTGCCGTCCAGCGTGGTGTTGGGCTTGCCCTTCAGCTCCTGCAGCAGGGCCTGCTTCTTCTGATCTTCCTGCTGGCGCTTCTTCAGACTCTTGAGCAGGTCGGGGGTGGGTTCAACGTAAACGCAGGCATTGTAGCCATCGATGACCGCCATCTTGCCGTCCCAGTCGTCCTGAATATCCTTGCACTGGATCAGGGCAGGGATATTCATGCTGCGGGCCAGAATGGCGGTGTGGCTGTTGGAGCTGCCCTCACGGGTGATAAAGCCCAGCAGCAGGCTCTTATCCATGCGGACGGTCTCAGACGGGGCCAGATCCTCCGCGACCAGAATGCTGGGCTCGGTGCCCTGCAGGCTGGCGTTGTCCACCCCCTGCAGGATGTCCAGAATGGCCTGTGCGATATCGATGACATCTGCACTGCGGGCCTGCAGATACGGGTCATCCATGGCGGCGAACACCGCAGCCTGATTGTTGCCTGCCGTCTTGACGGCGTACTCGGCACACTTTTTCTGGCCGTTGATGATCTCCTTGATGGCATCCACAAAGTCGTCGTCTTCCAGCATCATGGCGTGGATGTTGAACACCTCGGCGATGTCCTCGCCAGCCTCTGCCAGTGCCTTTTCATACAGCGCAGTCTGCTGCTCAATGGCCTTCTGCTGCGCTTCTTCAAAACGCGCCACTTCCGCTGCGGTATCCGCTACCTCTGCGGCAGAAATGGCAGTATCCTTTTTCTTGTAGATCTTGAGCTTGCCGATGGCGATGCCATTCAGGACGCTCTTACCGGTGCCTACCTGCATTGCACACTACTCCTTCTTCATCTGTGCCGGGGCCGCACTGCTCCGACAGTCCAAAAAAAGCCCCCGCAGCTCACCCGCGAGGGCCTTCCTCATCTTAACTGCGGAATCAGACGTTCTCGGTCAGGAACTTCTGGATGGCTGCTGCTGCAGCTTCCTCGTCGTCGCCCTCGACCTTGACGGTAACGGTCTCACCCTGCTTTACACCCATGCCCATCAGAGCCATCAGCTTGCGCATATCGCAGCTCTTGCCGTCCTTTTCCAGGGTAGCGCTGCTGGCAAAGCCCTTGACGGTCTTGACGAGCAGGCCGGCGGGACGAGCGTGGATGCCGCATGCATCCTTAACGGTATACTGGAATTCCTTCATAATCATTTTCTCCTTACTTGATCCCGTGCGGCGCTTCTGCACTTGCACCAGACGCGGCCGAGCCGCGGCACGGTTGATACATCTATTATAAACCCTTGCCGGGAATTTTTCACCATTTCATATTGCTAATTTTTTATGCAAAATTTTGGTACAATTGAACATACAAATGTGACAAAAATGCACGCATTTCACTTTTTCTTCTGCTTGTGCGCAAATTTTAGGCAAATTGCGACCTGATTTTGCATCAAAACCCGAAGCTGTTCCCGGTCGTTTCCGGCTTTTGCAGGTCGTTCCGGTGCTTATTCCACCGGATATCCCTCGGCATCCAGCGGCAGTTCCGTATAAGGCACAGCCTGCGGCACGGCATCCGGCTCACCGGAGGTCTGCTGGGCGGTCAATTCCTCGTCATGGCGTTCGCCCCAATCGCCGCTATAGTCCTCGCCGGAGGTCTGCTGTGCCGGTTCGCTGCCGGTCAGCTCTTCGTCGTGGCGCTCACCCCAGTCACCCTCGTAGTCCTCGCCGGAAGTCTGCTTTGCCTCGGCTTCCGCCATGGCGGCCTGCATGTCTTTCAGGCCCACCACAACGCCAGAGGGCCGTTCCAGCAGGTAAGCTCCCACGGCCTTTTTGCGGTACACCAACAGCACGCCGTAGCGGCTGGTCTCGCCGCTACTTGCCGCCGGGATCAGCGCCGTCCATTTTTCCACGGTCTTGCCCTTGTAGCGTGCAAGGTCCATGCCGCTCTGCTGCACCACCCCGTTGAAGGCCGAAAAGCTGTCATCCCACTTGCGGGGGATCTTGACCTTGTCTGCCGTGATGGATGCGCCGTCCACATCCAGACCGTAGCCGGTGAACCATGTCTGGATGTCCTGTGCACTCTCAATTTTGTTCACCGCCGCCGAGACCGCAACGGTGCGGTTGCTGATGAACCGGCCCAGCAGAGCACTGCCCACCACCAGTGCGCAGCACATGGCACCCAGACCCAGTTTTTTCAGGCTCGTTTTGCTTAACGTGACTACAAACATATCCCCATGCCTCCCCAGCCTGTTTATTGCTCTGAGAATAATTTATTCAGAGTTCGGGCAGGTTATGACGATTTAAAATGCCCGCCGTATGATTCTTCCCGTGCAGAGCGCGGCCGTGTGGGGCAGGCCGGATGGCTTTTACAAAATTCTTCTCCGCCGGGTACGTTCTCTTTTGCGTGCCAAAAGAGAACCAGAAAAGCACCCGCTACTTTCGAGGCGCGGGAGGCACGAATTAAGGGCTGCTCGCCCTTAATAATCCCAAAGCAGTTGGGCTCCATACAAAAAATCCAAGTCGCTCCGCTAAAGGATTTTTTGTGTTGCGCCGATTTGAAGTCGCTTGCGCGACGAAACGTAATGGCAACAGCATGTTTTCATGCTGACGTGAATGCTCCCGCAGGGAGCCAGCATCAGCAATGCCGTTTGCCGTTACGACCCTCCCTGTGAAAAAGCAACTCCGAAACGGCCGCAGCCGTTTCGGAGTTGCAAATAAAAATACTATTTCCGCTATTTATGCTCAGAGCGAAGCGGAGAGCATTCCAAATCGTCTCTCCCGCTTTAATGCGCCTTCACAAAATCCTCCGGCGAGACTTCGCCGTTCTGGCGGAGCACCTGTTTCAGCACCTGCATCACGCCGTATTCCCGGTGGGACGGTGCCAGAAACGGCACCTGCGCCCGCAGCGGTCCGCTGCCGTTCTCCATCAAAAAGCCGTACTTCGCGGTGGTGAGCATCTCGGCATCGTTGTAAGTGTCACCAAAGGCCATCATGCTGTCGGCCGGAATGCCCAGCAGTGCACCCACCTTTGCCAGTGCTGCACCCTTGTGCACACCTGGGTTCATCACGTCCACCCAGTTTCTGCCTGCCACTGCCACCGAGAATGCACCGCCATTTCCGGTGTGGAATGCGCCGTAGATCCGGTCGAAGGCTTTCTGCGAGTCGTCGTTGGGCAGATAGACGGTAAACTTATCCGCCGCCGCTTCCACCGCAGTCAGGTCATCCACGTATTCCACCCGGGTATAAAAATTCTTGAAAACTTTATCGTATTTCTCGTCCTGCTTTTCCGCGTAGGCCGCCTGCAGTCCGCACAAAAGGCCCACGTCTCCGGCCTGCTTTGTGCTGCGGGCCAGCTGCCGCCAGCCCTCGGCAGGCATTTCGGACACAAACAGGTCTTTTCCCTTCCAGCGGGCAGCGCCGCCGTTGTCGCCAATGAGAATGATCTCCTCCAGCAGATCCGGGAACATCGTTTCCAGTGTGTACAGAGGCCGCCCGCTGGCGGCGGCAAACAAGATGCCCTGCCCGGCCAGTGCACGGATGGTCTCGGTAAACTTTGGCGGCAACTGGCTGTACTCGTCCAGAAGGGTCGCGTCCATGTCCGATGCGATCAGGCGAATGCGGTCCATTGCAGTTTCCTCACTTATCCGATGTAGCTGATGTTCACGTCCATATCGCCCTTATAGCCGGGCAGGCGTGCCGTGCAGGTGCCCTGCCACAGGGCGCAGTCGATGGGGCTGCTGGCAACACCATAATGTGCGTTCCAGATGGTATATTTTTTCAGGCTGTTCAGATCGACACGCTTGCGGTACCACAGGGTAGAGGCATACACACCGGGTTTATAGCCCTGTGCCTTGACCTCCTCACAGAAGGCGATGGCGCACTTGGTGCGGTCCTCCATACCCAGACCGTCGGCACGGCCGGAACCATTGGAAGCGCCGGATGCTTCGGTGTCAAAGAAGATGGGGTAATCCAGCTTGCGTCCGTTCAGCACGTAGGCACAGGCAAAGGCTTCCTCCTTGGCTTCCTCCTCGGTGGTGGCCTGACTGAAGAAATACACGCCCACCTTCAGGCCCGCATTCTTCACATTGGTGAAATGCTCCTCGAACATGGGGTCCAGCACCAGCGTGCCGGAAGCACCATAGCCGCGGTAGCCGATGCGGACGATCACAAAGCTCACGCCTGCCTTTTTGATCTGGTTCCAGTCGATGTTCTTCTGATACTTGGAAACATCCACACCGAAGGTCTTGCCATTTTCCAGCACGCCGTCCGCATTGAAGTAATAGAGTTTATTGTCGATGCACTGGATGCCGGTCACCGGCTTGTTGGTGGTCTGGCTGTAGTAGTAGGTCTTGCCGCCGGAGGTGCGCCAGCCGGAGTAGGCCGGCTCCGGCTGGGACTCGTCTTTTCCCAGCCAGCCAAACAGGAAATTGAACAGCCAGCTGAAAAAACCGTTCTCATCGCTCAGGTCGATGCACTGGGCTTCGGCGGCATCCATGGCACCGGCATCCAGCGCGGCACGGATCTCTTCCGGTGTCAGCACCACGCTGTTTTCCGGCGTGTGCTGGTTCGTGCTGTTCTCCTCCGCTTCAGTGGCCTGTACAGGCGGTGCTTCCGGGTCCTGTGCAGCAAGCTCCGGGGTCTCCGTCTGCAGGGTGGGCATTGCCGTTTCCTGCTGTGCAGAAACAGTCTCGGTCACTGCCGCGGTACTTTCTTCCGGCTGTGCAGCCAGTGCCAGCGGTGCGCCCATTGAAAAGGTCATTGCCAATGCCAGAACTGCCGCTGCGCACCGCGTTTTGCCGCGGGTGCCGTGGGCAGTCAGTTTATTCCAGAACGTTTTTTTCATGCTGTGCTCCAAACCTCATGCATTTTTATCGGGATGCCGCCCTTCGCAAAAAGGGCAGCGTTTCATCTTCTCAATACTCTTTCAGTATACACCCGCGGGCAAGCCCCCGTCAATTGCCGCACACTGCAAAGCGCAGCTCCGAAAAGCTGCCGCCCCGGTATCAGAAAATGCTCCAAAACAGATACGTCTCAGCCCGCAAAAACATTGCACAAAGCCAAAAATTGCAGATATTTCCAGCAAAATCAGCATTTTGTCTTGTTGTCTTGACATGTGTATGGTATTATACTTGACATGCAGTTTTTGCATTGAATCCACCATCTTGAAACAGAAAGGCAGTTTCTTATGTCAAATGTGAAAGATTTCTTAAAACGCAAGGATATCGTCATCACCCCGCAGCGCTATCTCATTGAAGCGCTGGGTGCCATGGCGCAGGGCCTGTTTGCCAGCCTGCTGATTGGCACCATCATCAAGACGCTGGGCCAGCAGACCGGCCTTGACGTACTGGTAGACCTTGGCGGCTACGCCACGGCCATGAGCGGCCCGGCCATGGCCTGCGCCATTGGCTGGGCACTGCACTGCCCGCCGCTGGTGCTGTTCAGCCTGATCACCGTAGGCTATTCGGCCAATGCTCTGGGCGGCGCAGGCGGCCCGCTGGCCGTGCTCATCATTGCCATCGTGGCTTCCGAGCTGGGCAAGGCCGTGAGCAAGGAGACCCGCGTGGACATCCTCGTGACCCCGCTGGTGACCATTTTTTCCGGCGTGGGCCTTTCCATGCTGATCGCCGCACCCATTGGCGCTGCCGCAAGTCAGGTGGGCACCCTGATCATGTGGGCCACCGAACAGGCTCCGCTGGTTATGGGCATTCTGGTATCCGTCATTGTGGGCGTGGCGCTGACCCTGCCCATTTCCTCTGCCGCCATCTGCGCCGCGCTGGGTCTGACCGGCCTTGCCGGCGGTGCCGCCGTGGCAGGCTGCTGCGCCCAGATGATCGGCTTTGCCGTGATGAGCTACAAGGAGAACGGCGTGGGCGGTCTGGTCAGTCAGGGCCTTGGCACCAGCATGCTGCAGATGGGCAACATCGTCAAGAACCCCCGCATCTGGATCGCGCCCACACTGGCCAGTGCCATCACCGGCCCGCTGGCCACCTGCGTGTTCCACTTTGAGATGAACGGTGCCGCTGTCTCTTCCGGCATGGGCACCTGCGGTCTGGTAGGCCAGATCGGCGTGTACACCGGCTGGGTCAGCGACATTGCCGCCGGTACCAAAGCCGCCATCACCCCGATGGACTGGGCTGCCATGGTGCTGCTGTGCTTTGTTCTGCCCGCCGTGCTGAGTGTGATCTTCTGCGAGATCGAGCGCAAGCTGGGCTGGATCAAAGAGGGCGATCTGAAGCTGAACTAACTTTTAGAATTGTCTCCGCTTCGCTCTGACAATATCAGCGGAAAAATATTTTTATATATAGCAACGCCGGAATGACTGCGGTCATTCCGGCGTTGCCTTTTCACGATAAGGAGCCGGGCGGTGAACAGCCTTTTGCTACCGTCAGCCTGTAGCTGTCGCACAGCAGATGGAGCACAAACTTGCCCGCACGGTTCGTCGCGCAAGCGACTCGAAATCGGCGGAACACAAAAAATCCTCTAGCGAAGCGACTTGGATTTTTTGTATGGAGCCCATCTTCTTTGGGATTATTAAGGGCGAGCAGCCCTTAATTCGTGCCTCCCGCGCCTCGAAAGTAGCGGGTGCTTTTCTGGTTCTCTTTTGGCACGCAAAAGAGAACGTACCCAGCGGCGATACGTTTTTCAAAAGCCATTAAACCCAACCCACACGACTACGCTCCGCATGGGAAGCGCTCAAACGATTCGTTTCCCGTCCAGCACTGCCTGCGTGAGGGTATCGCCTTCATACACCAGCTTGAGGGAGAAATAAGGCCGTTCCTCATTCAGCAGCCGGAAGAAGATTTTGTCGCCCTCCCAGATGGGCAGTTCAGCCACCTTATCCTTCGGCACCCATTCCAGCACGCCTTCCCTGCAGGCATCGCCCTGCACCATCTCGCCCGTCCATTCATCAGCGGTGTACAGGTGGATGAACTCGGTCATGTTGCCCCAAATAAAGGTCAGCAGACCCCGGGCGCGGAAGCGCTTCAGCGTCAGGCCGGTCTCCTCCTTCACTTCCCGCAGCAGACAGTCCTCCGGGCTTTCAAACCGCTCAAACTTTCCGCCCACGCCGATCCATTTGTCATGGTTGTAGTCGTCCTGCTTTTTGATGCGGTGCAGCATCAGGTAGGCATCGTCCCGTTCCAGATAACACAGCGTGGTGCTGAAAATGGGAAATTCCGGGTTCATGAAGGCTCCTAGATTCATTGCGTTCTCCTTTTTTGTGTGTAAAACCCTCTCAGGCGCTAACGCGCCAGCTCCCCCGAGGGGGGAGCTTTTTCTTCTTCCGATTTGCGCAAATAAAGCTCCCCCTTTCGGGGGAGCTGGCATTGCGCAGCAATGACTGAGAGGGTTCAAGCCTTCCGGCTTGCTCTTCCCTTGCCCGCATTGTTCAGCTTGCGCACAAGGTCGTTCTGATGCTTGCGCTGGCTGGGCGTGGGCTGCGGGTCTTTGGCCTCCTCAGCGCGGCGGCCGCTCTGGGCGGTGTCCGGATCGATGCGTTCCAGCGTCCACTCCTGATTGCCGCCGGCCACAAAGTTCCAGATCTGGGCCTGTGCGCCGTTGGAGGTGTTCATACCCACAAGGTCGATGTATTTATCCGCCAGCACATTGCGGATGCGGGTGCGCCCGCTGCGGGTGGGCTCCAGCGCCCAGCACTGACTCAGCCCGCTGGTGCGGTCCCACTGGTGCAGCCATGTGCCCTCCACCACACCGCCAAGGGCCAGATCCATCATCTTGCCGGTAAAGCGGTTGCAGATGCGCCAGCGGCCCTCGCCTGCATCCACGAACTGCCACTGCTGCCACGGATGGCCTGCATAGCTCCACAGCTGGATGGCCGCGCCGTTCTCGGTGTTGAAGTTCTTTACTTCCAGCACCTTTCCATTGGGGGCTTTGATGATATAAAATTCATTTTCCAGAATGACTGCCTGCGATGCCTTTGCCATAGAGCACGACTCCTTTCCAGTTTGGTAGCCCTATTATAGCGTATTTGTCCTTTGGCAGCAAGAATGCTTTTCCATAATCTTTTTACGTTTTATTGTGCATTTTGACATGATTCCCGCAACGATAACGTTTACGCGCAACAAAACCGTCTCTGCAGGGAATTTCTTTACACTCCGGCCCGTCTTGTGATACAATAAAGGCACACGCTTTTAGGGAGGGATTTGGAATGACCAACGAAACCTTGGAAACCATTAAAAGCCGCCGCAGCTGCCGTGCCTATAAGCCGGAGCAGATCACCGACGAAGAGCTGAATGCCGTGCTGGAAGCCGGCACCTACGCTGCCAGCGCCATGGGCCGCCAGAGCGCAAAGATCGTGGTGGTGCAGGACGCTGCCACCCGCGCCCAGCTCACCCGCATGAACGCCGCTGTCATGGGCAAGGACACCGACCCTATGTACGGCGCTCCTACCATTCTGGTAGTGCTGGCCGATGCTCACGCCGCAAATGCCGTACCCGACGGCAGCCTTGTCATGGGCAACCTGATGCTGGCTGCAGCTTCGCTGGGGCTGGGCAGCTGCTGGATCAACCGCGCAAAGGAAGAGTTTGAAACAGAAGAGGGCAAGTCCCTGCTCCGGCAGTGGGGCATCGAGGGCGATTGGGTCGGCATCGGCCACTGCATTCTGGGCTACCCTGCTGCAGACCCCAAGCCCGCAGCACCCCGCAAGCCGGATTATATCGTAAAAGTGTAAGGAGAACTATGAAGCCTGATTACAAGCTGGTCGCCAAGGCCAAATATATCCACGCCACCGCCGACCTTGCCAGTGAACTCTGGCATGAGGTGTACAAGCGCTATTACCCCGCAAAGCAGCTGGACACCCTTGTGGAAGAGCTGCAGAGCGCCGATGCCATTGAGGAGGACATCGACAACGATGTGAACTACTTCCTCGTGGTTCTGGGCGGCAAGACCATCGGCTACTTTGCGTGGAAGATGGAGAACACCGCCCTGCATCTGATGCACCTGTACCTCAAGCCCGAATACCGCGGCAAGGCACTGGGCCGGGACATCGTGCTCTCCTGCGAGCGGCTGGCCCGCGGCGAGGGCAAGGGCCGTGTGTGGTGCACCGTGCACGCCAAGGCCCTGCCGGTGCAGCAGTTCTTCAAGGCCCTGCGCTACCGCAATTTAAAGCCCGCCGAGCAGGAAAACGGCACCGTTCCCCGGGACGAAGTGGTGTTTGAGCACACGCTGGGCTAAAAAGCCGCAAATGCTATTGAAATTTCTCCCCGTTTGTACTACACTGGTGTAGTGTAATAAAGTGTCTGCCTGTGGGCGGCATCTGCAAAAAAAGGAGAACAACATGGCAAAAGATCATCCTACCGGCCAGTCCGGTCTGTATCAGGCATTTTTGCAGCTCAAGACTCCGGAACAGTGCTACCGTTTTTTACAGGATGTGTGCAGCTATTCCGAGCTGAGCGCAATGGAGCAGCGCTACAACATTGCCGAAATGCTGGTGGACAAGCGCATCTACACCGAGATCATGGATAAGACCGGTGCATCCAGCGCCATCATCAGCCGGGTAAGCCGGGTGCTGAGTGCCAACGACAGCGTGTTACGCGCCTTGCTGGAAGCGGAAAAAGCTGCCGACGATCAAAACTGAACTTCCACACAAACCATGCCGCGTGCCGCCCGTGCGGTATGCGGCTTTTATCATTCAACCGGGAAGGCAGAAGTCCCCACGCCAGCGGGGTACTTCTATCGTTTTTCCTCATGCGGCGCAGATGCGCCGTCTTCATCAGAGATCAGGGAGGTTTGATTTTTATGAGCAAAGCTGTTGTATTTTGCCGAGGGCACCGAGGAATGTGAAGCCCTGCTGGTGGTCGATCTGCTGCGCCGCGCCAAGGTGGAGGTGACCGTGGCCAGCGCATCCGGCAGCCGCGAGATCGTGAGCAGCCACAAGGTGCATATCACCGCCGACGCACTGGCCGAAGAGGTGGATTATTCGGATGTGGACATGGTGGTGCTGCCCGGCGGCATCCCCGGCACCCCGAACCTTGCCGCGAACAAGACCGTTACCGACACCTGCATTTCCTTTGCAAAGAGCGGCAAAAAGGTAGCTGCCATCTGCGCAGCACCCAGCGTGCTGGCATCTCTCGGCCTGCTGGAGGGCAGAAAAGCCACGGCGCACGCCGGTTTCCAAGACAAATTGGCCGGTGCCGAGGTGCTGGATACCGAAGTGGTAGTGGACGGCAATATCACCACCAGCTACGGTCTGGGCGGTGCCATCCCCTTTGCGCTGGAGCTGGTGCGCCAGCTGGCCGGGCAGGCTGAGGCCGACCGCATCCAGAACGCCATCGCCTACCGCCACTGAGGGAGGAAACTGAAATGCGTTTTGTCACCTGCCGCCTGCCGGACGGCGTAGAAGATCCGGCCATTCTTTCGCCGGACGGCACACAGATCTGGCCGCTGAGCTGGCTGGGCCTTTCCTATGAAACCCTGTCCGATGCCATCCCCTTTCTGACCCCGCAGGTGCGGGCAGGCCTGCAGCTTGCCATTGCGGGCATCCCGGCCCTGCCCGTGGATGCCGTGCAGCTGCAAAGCCCTATTCCCTGCCCGGCGCAGGATGTAGTGTGCCTTGGCATCAACTACATGGCCCACTCGGACGAAGCGGAGAAATACTCTGCCGATGCCTTTGCAACCAAACATCAGGATGCCATTTATTTTTCCAAGCGCGTTTCCCGCGCTGTGCCGGACGGCGGCTTTATTGAAGCTCACACTGACCTTGTGCAGAAGCTGGACTACGAATGCGAACTGGCTGTGGTTCTGGGCAAAGATGCCAGGGATGTGCCCGCCGGGCAGACAAAAGACTATGTGTTCGGCTACACCATCCTGAACGATGTTTCCGCCCGCGATGTGCAGACCGCCCACAAGCAGTGGTATTTCGGCAAAAGTCTGGACGGCTTCACGCCCATCGGCCCCTGCATCGTTACCGCAGACGAATTTGACACCTACCCGCCCAAAATGGGCATCCGCAGCTTTGTCAACGGCGAAAAGCGGCAGGACTCCAACACCGGCCTGCAGATCTTTGATATCGACCATGTTATTCACGAGCTTTCGCAGGGCATGACCCTGAAGGCCGGCACCATCATTGCCACCGGCACCCCGGCAGGCGTGGGCATGGGCATGGACCCGCCGCAGTTTCTGAAGCCCGGCGACACGGTGCGCTGCGAGATCGACGGCATTGGCAGCCTGACCAACACCGTGCGGTGAGCACTGGCATTTGTGCCAAATATCCGTTGCGTTTTCCGTCTGTTTGCATGAAAATCCGCAGCGGCACTGCTCTTTTCGGAGCGGGTGTGCTATACTGGCTGTATGAATGAAAAATGCGGCCCCGGGCCGCAGAAGGGGTAAATGAACTATGAAGGAATACGCATTCGGCATCGATCTGGGCGGCACCACCGCTAAGATCGGCCTGTTCAAGACCACCGGCGAGCTGCTGGAAAAGTGGGAAGTTCCCACCGACACCTCCAACGCCGGTGAACACATTCTGAAAAATCTGGCCGCTGCCGTGCAGGGCAAGATGCAGGAAAAAGGCCTTGCCGCCGCTCAGGTGGAAGGCGTGGGCGTGGGCGTGCCCGGCCCTGTGCTGGACAGCCGCATCGTGCCCATCATCTGCGCAAACCTCGGCGGCTGGGGCAAGCATAATGTAGCCGAAGAGCTGAGCACCATGCTGGGCGGCATCCGGGTCCTTGTGGGCAATGACGCCAACGTGGCTGCTCTGGGCGAGATCTGGATGGGTGCAGCCAAGGGCTGCCGCAGCGCAGTCATGGTCACGCTGGGCACCGGCGTGGGCGGCGGCGTCATCGTCAACGGCAAGGTCATCGATGGCACCCACGGTGCCGGCGGCGAGATCGGCCACATCACGGTGGACCGCCACGAGACCGCCGCCTGCGGCTGCGGCAAGCACGGATGTCTGGAGCAGTATTCCAGTGCTACGGGCGTTGTGCGCTGCATGAAGAAGCTGCTGGACGAGAACCCGGACACCCCCTGCACCCTGCGCGGCACCGAGTTTGCCGCCAAGGACGTGTTTGATGCCGCCCGCAATGGCGACGCCCTTGCCGCCCGCGAGGTGGACGAGATGACCGATACCCTTGGCATGGCGCTGGCGACCATTGCCGCCACCGTGGACCCGGAGATGTTCATGGTGGGCGGCGGCGTATCCCGCGCCGGTGATGTGCTGTTTGCCCCGCTGCGGGAGCACTTCAAGGTCTATGCCTTCAAGTCCTGCCGTGAGACCCCCATCGTGCCCGCCATCCTCGGCAACGATGCCGGTATCTATGGTTCTGTGCGCCTGATCGTGGGTGAATAATTCAGCGGTATTTTTTCAGAAACTTAAAAACCCGGAAACGACGGTCGTTTCCGGGTTTTTCTTTGTACGTTCAATAAAATTTACAGCGTATCTTCCCCCGGCAGCTGGTTCCACAGGCGGTAGTAGACGCCCTGCTTTGCCAGCAGCTGGTCGTGGGTGCCGGATTCCACGATGCCCTCTTCGCCCAGCACAAGGATGCGGTCGTAGTCCTTGATGGTGGTCAGGCGGTGGGCGATGGTCAGGGTGGTGCGGCCATGGGCCAGCTTTTCAAGGCTCTGGCCCACCAGGATCTCGCTTTCGTTGTCCAGTGCGCTGGTGGCCTCGTCCAGAATGAGGATGGGCGGGTTCTTCAGGAACACCCGCGCAATGGCGATGCGCTGCTTCTGTCCGCCGGAGAGCTTGACACCGCGCTCACCCACATAGGTATCAAAGCCGTCCTTCAGGGCCAGAATGAACTTTTCCGCCCCGGCCAGACGCGCCGCTTCCATGATCTCTTCGCGGGTGGCACCGGGCTTGCCGTAGGCGATGTTCTGGGCCACCGTGCCGCTGAACAGATACACGTCCTGCTGCACGATGCCGATGTCCTGCCGCAGGCTCTTCAGAGTGACATGACGGATGTCCTGCCCATCGATCAGGATGCGGCCGCTGGTCACCTCGTAGAAGCGGGGGATGAGGTTGCACAGGGTGGTCTTGCCGCCGCCCGAAGGGCCGACCAGCGCCAGCCGTTCGCCCGGCCGGATATCCAGACTGACGTTGTGCAGCACCTTGTTGTGGTCGTCCGGGTACTCAAAGCTGACGTTTTCAAACCGGATGTCACCGGGGCCGGGCTGCAGCGGTACCGCATCCGGGACATCGCCGATGGTCACAGGGGTGTCCATGATCTCGGCAAAGCGCTCGATGCCGGTCATGCCGCGCTGGAACTGCTCGGCAAACTCCACGATGCGGCGGATGGTGGCAATAAGGGTGGTGACATACAGCATATAGGCCACCATGTCACCGGCGGTGATCCTGCCGTACACCAGCGAGAGGCCGCCTGCCAGAATGACCACCAGATACATCAGGCCGTCGAACAGGCGGGTGGAGGTGTTGAAGGCACCCATGGCGTAGTAGCCGAGGGTCTTGATCTCCTCAAATTCCCGGTTGCCCTTGGCGAACTTCTCGCGTTCCTCATCCTCGGCGGCAAAGGCCTTCACGACACCCTGCCCCAGCAGGCTGTCCTCGATGGTGGAGTTCAGCTCGCCGATCTGCACGCGCTGCTGGCGGAACCGCGCCCGCAGCCGTCCGTTCAGGTAAACGGACACCACGCCCATCAGCGGCACGCAGGCGAACACCGCCAGCGTCAGCGGCACACTGGCCCGGCACAGGATAATAAAGGACACCACGATCTTGATGGCCGCAATGAAAAATTCCTCCGGGCAGTGGTGGGCGAACTCGGTCACATCGAACAGGTCGTTGGTGATGCGGCCCATGATGGTGCCTACCTTGGTGTTGTTGTAGTAGGTGTGGTCCAGCTTGAGCAGGTGGTCAAAGGCATCGCGGCGCATATCCGTCTCGATGTGCACGCCCATGATATGACCGATGCTGGACATGTAATAGCTGGCTGCACCGTCGATGATGCGCAGCACAAAATAGAGTGCTGCCAGCCGCAGCACGATGCCCGCCGTCAGGGTGATGCCCACGCCCATGGCGGCGTTGGTGATGGTGCTCATGATCTTGGGCAGCACGATATCACACAGGGTGGTCAGCGCTGCACAGAACAGGTCCAGAAACAGGGTCATTTTGTACTTTGCCAGATAGGGCAGAAAACGCCGGATCAGCGCACCGCTGCCTGCGTGGTGCGCCCCGGGGTCGTTGATCTTGGTTTTTGACATGGTTCCTCCGTTTTTTGGTTTCTTTAGGCCTTTACGATTCAGGATGTTTCAGATACTTTTCAGTGGGCTCGCCCTCTCAGTCAAATCCTTCGGATTTGCCAGCTCTCCCAAAGGGAGAGCCCTTGGCAAAGAGATGAAGTTTGCGTGGACTGCCAAAGGCTCCCACTTTGAGGAAAGACTTCCCCCGGCCGGGGGAAGATGTCACCGCAGGTGACAAAAAGGGGAATCTGGCATCGCGCAGCGATGACTGAGAGGGCGAGGCCGTTTTTATTTTTACACTTTTTTACTGTAATCCCGCTCGCCGTAGATGGCGGTGCCGATGCGCACAAGGGTGGCACCCTCCCGGATGGCGTTTTCAAAGTCGCCGCTCATGCCCATGGAGAGGGTCTCCATGGACACGTTGGAATAGCCGCGCTCTCCGGCCTGCACAAACAGCTTGTACACCTCGGCCAGATAGCGGCGGTTGCGGGTATCGTCGTCGTTCACAGGCGGAATGGCCATCAGCCCCTTGACCCGGATGTGCTCCTGTGCGGCAGCAGCATCCAGCAGCGGCCAGAGCGCTTCCGGTGCCACGCCGGTCTTGCTCTCCTCGCCGCCGATGTTCACCTCCAGCAGCACGTTCTGCACGATGCCGGCCTTGGCTGCTTCCTTCTCGATAGCGTTCAGCAGATGCTCACTGTCCACGCTTTGGATGAGGCTGGCACGGCCCAGCACTTTTTTAATTTTGTTCGTCTGCAGATGGCCGATAAAGTGGCTGGGCTTGCCGCAGTAAGCACCTGCGTCAAAGTTTGCGCACAGCTCCTGCACATGGTTCTCACCGAACACATCAATGGGCAGGGCTGCGCTTGCAGCCACGGTCTGTGCCGTGCGGGTCTTGCAGGCGGCGCACAGCTGCACCGCTGCCGGGTCGCGGCCTGCTTCACGGGCCGCGGCTGCCATCTTTTCCCGGATCTCTGCCACGGCCTCCTGCATCTGTTCCAGATTCTTTTCTGCCATGATGCTCAGTCCTCCTCGGTATACTTGGCGCGTTCGCCGCCGATGAGCTTTGGGCGGGTGCGGGCGCACAGAATGTTCGCTTCACCAATTTTGGAAAGGCTCAGCCGCACCGGCACCGCCACCCGCTTCAGGTGCATCCCGATCAGGGTGCCGCCGATATCAATGCCTGCATGGGCACGGATCTCTTCCACGGCCACCGGCTCCCGGAACTTCTTCCAGCAGGTAGTGGCCCAGCTGCCGCCTGCGTGGGGGCGGGGCACCACGCACACCTCTTCCCAGCCGTATTTTTCGGCGGCTTCCCGCTCGATGATAATAGCGCGGTTCAGATGCTCACAGCACTGCGCGGCCAGCCAGATGCCGTTTTCAGCCAGCACTGGGGCAATGCCCGCGTACACGGCCTGCGCGGCTTCCAGACTGGAATCCTTGCCGATGTGCCCGCCCACGATCTCGCTGGACGAGCAGCCCACCACGAACACATCGCCCTTTTTCAGCTTTGCTTCGGCCAGCAGTTCGGTCACTGCCTGCCGGGCCTGCGTCTCGATCTGTTTTTTGAATTCTTCTGTCATAAAAAACACCTCGGTTTTTATCAAAAATCAAAGATTTGCACTGCGCACCTTTTCGCTGCCTGCAAGGCCGAGATACAGCCTGCTCTCCACCGGGCACAGAGCTGTCACGCCGTCTGCACCCTTGCTGGAGACCGTCCGCTTCCAGCTGCCGTCTGCCGTATCTACAGCTTCCGCGCAGGGCGCATCGGCAGGCAGACTGAACAGCTTTTCCTGTAGATTCCGGCCTGCACGCAGGGCAATGCCCCGCAGCAGGGTGCTGTCGGCGTTCTTTTCCAGCCAGCTGCTGCGCGCCCACCGGTAGCCGATGTACAGGGTGCCGTCTGCATCCATAGCAAGCGCACCGGGATACCCCGGCAGGCCGGAAACAAAGCTCTGGCAGTTTTTACCGCCCGCCGTCAGGTCGCGGGCATCGGCGGCAGCGCTCCACACACAGCGGTTCCCAAGGTCAGCCACGAACAGCGTGCTGCCGTCCCGGCTCAGGGCCAGCCCGGAAGCACCGGCCACACCGCCCAGCACCTTCTGCACCGTGCGTGCTGCCGGGTCGTATACATACACGCAGCCCGTGCCGGTGTGGGCCAGCAGTTCGGTGCGCAGAGTGCTCTCCAGCCCGTCCGCGGCACCGGCAGCGGCAGCAACCGCAAAGTAGATCCTGCCGTCCGGCGCGGCTTCCACCGCCGAGACAGCCCCCAGCGGTGCACCGTCGATCTGGGTCACTACCTGCTCCACCGCCGTGCCCCAGCTGTCGTGGGCGGCGCGGCACAGGCTGCCGCCGCCGGGCGTGAGGATGCTCAGCCACAGGTCCCCGCTGCCGTCAAAGGCAAAACCGGTCAGCTCACCGTCCACGGAAAGGATGGCCGCATCGTGTCCGCCGTCGGTGCGTACAAGGTCGCTCGTGCGCTTTTTTAAGGCTGCGCCGTCGTATGCTGCGGCATACACAAGGCCGTCCTGTGTGCGGATGCAGTCCACACCCTGATATTCGCCCAGATCCAGCGTTCCCTTATGATCGGCGGCAAGGGCCGTCTGTGCTGCACCGGTGTCCTGCCGGACATCCGGCGCGGTGTAGCCTTGTGGCGGCGTATCGATGGGCCGGAACACCAGTGCATACACCAGCGCCAGCAGGATGCACACGCCAAACACCGTGCTGGCCGTGCGGAACCGCTTGAGCAGCGCGTCCCGCTCCACCGCCATCTGGGCCGCATACTCGGCACGGCGGCGGGCGGCGCGGGCATTGGCGCGGTTTGCCCGGCGCATCCAGCGGTCCACGAACAATGCCACCTGCGGCCCGATGGTGAGCGACGCAATGGCAAGGATGAGCAGAAATTCAACAAGTCCGATCCTCATAGGGCTTTTTCCTTTATCTTCAGAGCTTTTTCAGGGGGGTATCCCCTTATCGTTTCAGTATAGCATCTGTGGCGCGGCAGTTCAAGCACCCAACTCTGTCTCCCGGCTTTTGCCGCCGCCTGCCGCCTTTTTCTCCATCTTTCCTGCCAAAGCCTTTTTTGCCGTGCTGAAATATGCTATACTGATTATAAATATGGCATTCTGCACCGGAATGCCGCGTGTCAGTGTAAAAGAGGATAACATGGAAGCATTCAAATATCATGTGCAGCCGGGCCGCTACCGGCATTTCAAGGGCAACGAATACGAAGTGCTGGGCATGGCCCGCCACAGCGAGACCGAAGAGGAAATGGTGGTGTACCGCGCCCTGTACGGGGAACGCGGGCTTTGGGTGCGTCCTGCCGCCATGTGGTGCGAGACCGTGGAGCGGGACGGCAAAGTGCAGCCGCGCTTTGTGCGCATTGAGGAGTGAACCGGCAGTTTTTGCCGATGGGATAAAACGGAGGGTGATACTTTTGTACAGTGAACAGAAACAGGCGCTTGCCGCCGAACTGAGCTTCAAGCATCCGGCAGTGCTGGCTGTCAGCGGTTCCGCAGGCAGCGGCAAGACCGCTCTGCTGGCCGCGCTGCTGCCGGTGCTCAAGAGCCGCGGGCTGAAGGTGGGTGTGATCCGCGAGGCTGACGATCTGCGTCTGCCCGCCGAGACCGACCGCCTGCATGAGGCCGGTGCCGAGGGTGTGGCCGTGTTTACTGCCGGGCGCTATCTGCTTACCGAGCAGTTCCGCCTGAACGAGCAGGACCTGCTGGCTTTGTTCGAGCGCCACGGCTACGACCTTGTACTGCTGGAAGGCTTTGGCGACAGCGGCTGGGCCAAGATCGAGGTGGTGCGCAGCTCGGTCAGCCCGGTGGGCACCGCGTTCCAGCCCATGGCCATCGTGGGCGATGTGCCGGGCGCTGATTTTGCACTGGACGATCCTGCTGCTCTGGCAGACTGGATCGAGAACCAGATGCCGTCCCTGTAACGGAGGTTCTGCATGAAACTCATCCGTACCGAAGACGCTGTCGGGCAGGTGCTCTGCCACGACATTACACAGATCATTCCCGGCCAGTTCAAGGGAGCACGCTTCCGCAAAGGGCACATCGTCCAGCCGGAGGATATTCCCGTGTTGCTCTCCATTGGCAAAGAGAATCTCTATGTCTGGGAGAAGCGCCCCGGCATCCTGCACGAGGACGAAGCCGCTGCCCTTTTGTACAAGGCAGCGGCGGGCCGCAACATCCACGGCACTGAGCCGAAGGAAGGCAAGATCGAACTGGTTGCCGACTGCGACGGTCTTTTGAAGATCGACCGCGCCGCCCTGCTGGCCGTGAACCGCACACCCCAAATGATGATTGCTACCATCCACGGCGACCTGCCCGTGAAAAAGGGCCAGAAGCTGGCCGGCACCCGCATCATCCCGCTGGTGATCGAGCTGGAGAAAATGGATGCCATGCAGGCTGCGGCAGGCAGCGAACCCATCCTGAACGTGCTGCCTTTCCACCCGAAAAAGTTTGCGGTCATCACCACCGGCAGCGAGGTATTCAAGGGACGCATCGAGGACAGATTCACCCCCGTTCTGGTGGGCAAGCTGGCCGAATACGGCTGCGAGATGACCTATCACAAAACCTGCGACGATGACCCCGCCGGGATCACCGCCGCCATTCTGGAAGCAAAGGCCGCAGGCTGCGAGCTGATCTTTACCACCGGCGGCATGAGCGTAGACCCCGACGACCGCACGCCGCTTGCCATCAAGAACACCGGTGCCGAGATCATCACCTATGGCGCACCGGTGCTGCCGGGTGCCATGTTCCTTGTGAGCTATCTGGACGGTGTGCCGGTGTGCGGCCTGCCCGGCTGCGTGATGTACGCCAAGCGCACCATTTTTGACCTGCTGCTGCCGCGCCTGCTGGCCGACGACCCCATCACTGCCGAGGACATTGCCCGGCTGGGCGAGGGCGGGCTGTGCTTAGGCTGCGCCGAATGCCACTGGCCCAACTGCGGCTTCGGGCATTGCTGAAACCCTCTCAGTCCAAGCCTTACGGCTTTGCCAGCTCTCCCAAAGGGGAGAGCTTTATCAAGGAAAAATTATGAGCGAAACAAAACTTTCTCATTTTGATGCGTCCGGCAGCGCCGTGATGGTGGATGTGAGCGAAAAGCCCGTCACTGCACGGCAGGCTGTGGCCCGCGGCATCATCACTATGAATGCGGCAGCCTTTGCCGCTGTTCGGGACGGCACCGCCCAGAAGGGCGACGTGCTTGGCGTGGCCCGCATTGCAGGCATCATGGCGGCCAAGCGCACCAGCGAGCTGATCCCCCTGTGCCATCCGCTGCCGCTGAGCAAGCTGACTGTGGATTTTCACCTTCTGCCCGAACAGCAGGCCGTAGAGGCCGTGTGCACCGCCAGGACCACCGGCGTGACCGGCGTGGAAATGGAAGCTCTTACCGGCGTTTCTGCCGCGCTGCTCACCATCTACGATATGTGCAAGGCCGTGGATAAGGGCATGGAGCTGGGCGAGATCCACTTGGTCGAGAAGACCGGCGGCAAGAGCGGGCACTATGTGCGGGCCGAGGGCGGCTATGTTTGATGCATACGGCCGCAATATCCACTATCTGCGCCTTTCGGTCACCGACCTGTGCAACCTGCGCTGCCGCTACTGTATGCCGGACGGCGTGCCAAAGCTGGCCCACGAAGATATTCTGACCTATGAGGAATTTCTGCGGCTGGCTGCGCTGTTCGCCCAGTGCGGCATCGACACGGTGCGCATCACCGGCGGTGAACCGCTGGTGCGCCGGGGCGTGGAACAACTGACGGCGGGCCTGAAAGCCATCCCCGGCATCCGCCGCGTTGCCCTTACCACCAACGGCGTGCTGCTGGCCCAGAAGCTGCCCGCCCTGCTGGCGGCGGGCCTTGACAGCGTGAACATCAGCCTTGACACCTTGCACCCGGAGACCTTCCGGCGCATCACCGGCAAAGACGAGCTTGCCGCCGTGCAAAACGGCATCCGGGCGGCCCTTGCCAGCGGCATTCCGGTCAAGCTGAACTGTGTGCCGCAGCCCGGCGTGAACGAGGGCGAGCTGGAAAGCCTTGCTGCCTTCGCACAGGAGCATCCGCTGCAGGTGCGCTTTATTGAGATGATGCCCATTGGCTTTGGTGCCGGGCTGCCCGGCCTTTCCGGCCCGGAACTGCTGGAGCGCTTTTACCGCCGCTGGCCGCAGCTGCAGCCGGTGACCGGTGCGGCCTTTGGCGATGGGCCGGCGGTGTATTATTCTGCGCCCGGCTGGCGCGGCAGCATCGGGTTGATCGCTGCCGTGCACGGCAAATTCTGCGCTTCCTGCAACCGGGTGCGGCTGACAAGTCAGGGCTTTCTGCGTCCATGCCTTGCCAGCGAATCCGGCACCGACCTGCGTGCTCTGCTGCGCAGCGGCGCGGACGACGCGGCCCTTTTGCAGGCCATTCAAAACACGATTCTGGCAAAACCCCGGGAACATCACTTCGGCCAAGGCTCCATGCCCGCCACACGAGGGATGTACCGGATCGGAGGATAACACAAATTTATGGGTAAAATTCTGGCTATCTGCACAAGCCCCCGGCGCGGCACCTTGAAAACGCCGGTGCCGTCCGCTGTTCTCACCCCGGAGTGGGGTATTGTGGGCGATGCCCACGGCGGCAGCTGGCACCGGCAGGTCAGCCTGCTGAGCGCGGAAAAAATTGAAGCTTTCCGTCAAAAGCTCTGGGTGGACTACGGTGCCTTTGGCGAAAATCTGGTGGTGGAAGGGTTCGATCTTGCCACCCTGCCGGTGCCCAGCTTTTTTGCCATTGGGGATGCCGTGCTGGAAATGACCCAGATCGGCAAAGAGTGCCACAGCGACTGCGCCATCCGCCGGCAGACCGGCGACTGCATCATGCCGCGGGAGGGCGTGTTCGCACGGGTGGTAAAAGGCGGCACCATCCGCACCGGCGACGAGATGAAGCTGCTGCCCACCCCGGCAGATCTGCCCCTGCGCGCGGCGGTGATCACCCTTTCCGATAAGGGCAGCCGCGGCGAACGGGAGGACAAAAGCGGCCCGCTCATTGTGGAGATGCTCACCGCCACAGGCTACAAGGTGGAGGAAGCACTGCTTCTGCCGGACGATGCCGCCCAGCTCAAAACCCAGCTGCTGCGCCTTGCGGATGCCCGTCAGGTGAACCTGATTCTCACCACCGGCGGCACCGGCTTTGCACCCCGGGATATCACCCCGGAGGTGACTTTGAGCGTAGCCGAACGCAACGCGCCCGGCATTGCCGAGGCCATGCGGTACCATAGCCTTACCATCACACCGCGCGGGATGCTGAGCCGTGCCGCCAGTGTGCTGCGCGGCAAGACCCTGATCGTGAACCTGCCGGGCAGCCCTAAGGCCGTAAAAGAAAACCTCGAGTACATCCTGCCCAGCCTTGCGCACGGCATCCGCCTTGCCGCCGGGCTGGACGGCGAATGCGCCCGGAAGTAAAAAAGTATCCCGGTGGGCGGCACCGCATCCTGTACCGTATCAAATGCAAAGATTCATTTTAAAAACAGGAGCGCTTATTATGAACAACACTAAAATTTCCCGCCGCAGCTTTCTGGCTGCTGCCGGTATCGCCGGTGCCGCTGCGGCCCTGACCGCCTGCGGCTCCTCCGCTTCCAGCACTGCATCTTCCGTGGCAGGCTCTGCCGCTGCTTCTTCTGAAGCTGCCGGTGGATCCATGGAGCTGATCGTGTTTGCCGCCGCATCCCTCACCGAGACCCTCACCGCCATCGGCGAGACCTACTCTGCCGAGAACCCCGGCGTGACCTTCAGCTTCAACTTCGACTCCTCCGGCACCCTCAAGACCCAGATCCAGGAAGGCGCGGACTGCGACCTGTTCATCTCCGCCGGTCAGAAGCAGATGAACCAGCTGGACAGCACCGCTTCCGCCGATGTGAACACCGAAGGACTGGACTTCGTGGACAGCGATTCCCGCGTGGACCTGCTGGAGAACAAGGTCATTCTGTGCGTGCCCGAGAACGGCAATAAGGGCATCGACAGCTTCGATTCTCTGGCCGAGCACCTCAAGGCCGGGGACATTCTGTTCTGCATGGGCAACAGCGATGTGCCCGTGGGCCAGTACACCCAGAAGATCCTTGCCTACTACGCTCTGGACGAGGAAGCACTGGCCGCAGCCGGTGTCATCACCTACGGCTCCAACGTCAAGGAGGTCACCACCCAGATCACCGAAGCCAGCGTGGATGCCGGTGTCGTGTACTGCACCGATGCCTGCAGCGCAGGCCTGACCCCCGTGGATGAGGCCACCAAGGAGATGTGCGGTCAGGTCATCTATCCTGCCGCCGTGCTGAAGGCCGCCCCCAACGCCGAGGCTGCCAGGGAGTTTCTGGCCTATCTGCAGACCGACCGCGCCGCGACCGTGTTCGAGAGCGTGGGCTTCACCGCACTGTAAATCCGTTGTTTTTCAGAGCTTCCCCTCCGGGGGAAGCCTTTTTATTCGGAGGTATCATTTATGGACTGGTATCCCCTTTGGAACAGCCTGCGCATCGCCCTCGTCAGCTGCGCGGCGGTGTTCTTCCTTGGCATTTTTGCCGCCTACTATATTGCCAAGCTGCCGCGCACTGTCAAGGGCGCGCTGGACGTGGTGCTCACCCTGCCCATGGTGCTGCCGCCCACGGTGGTGGGCTATTTTCTGCTGCTTTTGTTCGGCGCAAAGCGGCCGCTGGGCATCTTTTTCATGGAGCATTTCGGCGTGAAGCTGGTCATGAACTGGTACAGTGCCATCTTTGCATCCATCGTGGTGGCCTTTCCGCTGATGTACCGCACGGCGCGCGGCGCGTTTGAAAGCTTTGACGAAACGCTGGCATGGTCGGCGCAAACGCTGGGCCAGTCGGACGTGTGGATCTTCTGGCGGGTGCGGATGCCCTGCTGCCGTCAAGGCATTCTGGCCGGCACGGTGCTGGCCTTTGCCCGCGCGCTGGGCGAGTACGGTGCCACCAGCATGATCGCAGGCTACACCCCCGGCAAGACCGCCACCATTGCCACCACCGTGTACCAGCTGTGGCGCACTAACGACGAAGCCGGTGCCATGCGCTGGGTGCTGGTGGATATCGTGATCTCGGCAGTGGTGCTGCTGGCCGTGAATCTGCTGGAGAAAAAACAGAAAGCAGGTGGCCGCGCATGAGTCTTGAAGTGAACATCACCAAAAAGCTGGATGGCTTTACCCTTCACGCCAACTTTGCCGCGCGCAGCACCGCCACGGCCATTCTGGGCGCGTCCGGCTGCGGCAAAAGCATGACCCTGCGCTGCATTGCCGGTATCGTAAAGCCGGATGCGGGCCGCATCGTACTGGACGGCCGGGTGCTGTTTGACAGCGCCCTGCACATCGATCTGCCGCCGCAGCAGCGCGGCGTGGGCCTGCTGTTCCAGAACTACGCACTGTTCCCCAACATGACCGTAGAGCAGAACGTGCTCTGCGGCCTGAAAGCCGAAAAAGACAAGGCCGCCCGCAAGGCCCGCTGCGCCGAAATGCTGCAGGCCATGCGGCTGGAATCCCTTGCCAAGCGCTACCCGGCCCAGCTTTCCGGCGGACAGCAGCAGCGCACCGCGCTGGCACGCATCCTTGTGGGCAGGCCCAAAATTCTGATGCTGGACGAGCCGTTCAGTGCGCTGGACAGCTACCTGCGCGAGGAAGTGGAGGGCGAAGTGGGCAGCCTGCTGGCCGGGTTTGGCGGCACGGCGCTGCTGGTCACCCACAACCGTGATGAAGCCTACCGCCTGTGCCGGGATATGATCGTGATGGATGGCGGGCAGGTGCTGCGCACCGGCGGCACCAAAGAGGTGTTTGCAGACCCGCAGAGCACCACCGCCGCACGGCTGACCGGCTGCAAGAACATTCTGTCCTGCACCCGCGTGGATGCCCACACCGTACGCCTGACCGGCTGGGATGCGCCCCTTCACCTTGCCGCCGAGGTACCGGAAACCTGCACCGCCGTGGGCATCCGCGCCCACGACTTTGCCCCCTGCGCACCAGCTGCGCCGAACGCTCTTCCGGTGCAGCTGAACTCCACCAGCGAGAATCCCTTTGACTGGAACCTGATCTTTACCGCGCCGGACGGCACCACCCGCCTGTGGTGGAAGGTGAGCAAGACGAACCTGACCGCTGCGTCGCCGGAGGCACCGGCGTTTCTGGGCACTGCACCGCAGAACATCATGCCGCTGGGGTGACGGACAGCACGCCGGGGATTTTCTTCAGCGCTTCCTGATCGGCCTTGTTCAGGTCCTTGACCGCGAACCGCAGTCGAATCATGCAGTGTGCCACGCTGGAAATGTTCTCGGTGCCGTCCACCAGCTGAACCACTCCCTCAGCAGGTTCTGCTTGGCCTGCTCGGTGGGCGCGAAGTTGTATCTTGCCAGCACGCCCACCGCCTGCCGGTTGAACTCCTCCGGATAGGGGGAATCCAGATCGCAGGTGCGCAGTCCGGCTTCCACATGGCCCACCGGGATGCGCAGATAAAAGCAGGCCAGCGCCGCCGCACCTTATCCACAAGCTCACTATTATATGCGCCAAACTCGGAATTGTGCAGGTCGGAAAGCACCACCATCCGGCTGGGCCTGCGGTCTGCCCCGCAAACTCCGGCTGTGCAGGGCCGTTTTTCTGTGGTATACTGGTACTGGAAGCAGCCCGCCGCTGCGGGCACTTTTTTGAAAAGCATTCACGCAAACTTCACAGCTTTTTTTTATTCTTGCTGTATGATATTCTGGTCAAGAAGTCTATTATTGAGGAAGGTGTCTGTATTATGGCTAAGATCCTGATCGTTGACGATGAGCCGCGCATCCGCGAGCTGATCCGCGAACATTTACAATATTCCGGTTATATCTGTGAAGAGGCCGCTGACGGCACAGCTGCGCTGACCCAGCTTTCCGGCGGGGCCTTCGATCTGGTCATTCTGGACCTGATGATGCCGTTCATGGACGGTATGACCTGCCTGCGGGAGATGCGCGCCCGCCACATCAACACGCCGGTCATCATCCTGACCGCCCGCGGCGAGGAATACGACAAGCTGGCCGGCCTGGAGAGCGGTGCCGACGACTACGTTGTCAAGCCCTTCTCTCCCCGTGAGCTGGTAGCCCGCGTCAAGGCCGTGCTGAACCGCACCATGCCCAAGCCCGCCGCTGCCTCCGACACCATGACCTTTGGTGAGCTGACCATCGACACGGCCAGCCACACGGTGCGCGTTTCCGGCGAGGAGGTGGCCCTGACCCCCAAGGAGTTCGACCTGCTGGTGTTCCTTGCTTCCAACAAGGGCATCGCCCTCAGCCGTGAAAAGATCCTGCAGAAGGTGTGGAACTACGACTACTTTGGCGAGGACCGCACCGTGGACACCCATGTCAAAATGCTGCGGGGCCATCTGGGCAAGTGCCGCAGCTACATTGCTACCGTGTGGGGCATCGGCTACAAATTCGACCCCGACGCAACGCGCTGATAAAGGAGCGGAGGATTCATGCGGCACCATCACTCCCCCGGCATCCGCGGCCAGCTGATGTGGTTTTTGTGTTGTATCTGTCTGTTCCTGCTGGCACTGGTGTGGTTTCTGTCCACCCAGCTGCTGGAACCGCTGTACACCAAGCACATTGAAAAACAGCTGACCACTCAGGCAGAAAGCATCACCGCCGAGCTGGACAAGGCTATTGCAAACGGCGAAGCCCTTTCGGCATGGTCTTTTGGCCATCTTACGGTCAACACCACGTTTTTTGACCGGCTTGCCACCCAGCTGTACGCCAGCGGTTCGCTGAACAGCTTCTGTGTGGATATTTCCGATACCACCATGCGCACGATCTATAAGATCGAGAACCAGTCCTACTGCAACCTGCACGAAACGCTGCTCTCGGATTCCGCCAACAACGATATGATCGTTTCCACCGCTGTGGCCATGCGCAAGAAATGCCGCACCACCGGCGGCTTTGTGCAGACCCTGAATCCGCCGCGGCTCTCCGGCTCGGCACAGCTGCTGGTAGGGCGCAACACCTCCGGCGGCGAGTACACCGTTCTGGTCACTACCAGCCTTGTGCATGTGGCCGAAGCCGGCAAGGTGCTGAGCACCGTGCTGCCCATGGCGGCGGCGCTGATCTTTGCCTTTGCCATGACGGCGGCATGGCTGTTCAGTGAGTGGTTCACAAAGCCGCTGCGCCAGCTTTCCAGCGCTGCCCGCCAGATGGCCATGGGCAACTATGCCGTGCAGGTGGATACCCGCCGCAGCGATGAGCTGGGCGATCTGGCCCGGGACTTCAACCACATGGCAAGCGAGGTGCAGCATTCTTCGCAGATGCAGCGCGACCTGCTGGCCAACGTCTCCCACGACCTGCGCACCCCGCTGACCCTTATCAAGGGCTATGCCGAGACGGTGCGCGACATTACCGGCGACGACAAGGCCCACCGCGATGAGCAGATGAACATTATCGTGGACGAGACCGACCGCCTGACCGCACTGGTCTCCAGCGTGATGGAGCTGAGCAAGGTGACCAGCGGTGCCGACAAATGCGAGCGCGTGCACTTTGATATGGGCCAGCTGTGCGACGAGGTGAGCGAACGGTACGATGCCATCTGCGCCCAGAACGGCTGGCAGCTCCAGCTGGAGCTGCCGGACGAGGAACTGCCCGTTTACGCAGACCCCAACATGATGCAGCGCGCACTGCATAACCTGCTGGGCAACGCCATGCACCATATCGGCAAAGACGGCATCTTCATCCTGCGGGCCCAGCGCTGCACCGAGGGCGTGCGGGTAGAGGTGGAGGACCACGGCCCCGGCATCTCTGCCGACGACCTGCCCTATATCTTTGATCGGTACTACCGCTCCCGTTCGGATGCCGGCAAGCAGGGCACCGGTCTGGGCCTTTCCATCACCAAGGCCATCTTCCAGCAGCACGGCTTCCGCTTTGGTGTGCAGAGTGCCATCGGCATGGGCACTACGTTCTGGTTCATCATGAACGACCTGCCCGCCAACGCAGCCGAGATGGCCGGGCAGGAATAATCAGGAATAATTTTAAAGCCGGGATGACCGTGTGGTCGTCCCGGCTTTTGCTTTTTCTATAGAGCATCGTTTCTGCCCGCAATGCTGCGGCGATTCCAAATGATTTACTGGCTGGAATCTGCTGTGCGATAAATTCCGAATGTATTATCCGGTGCGGGCATTTCCACCCGGGAGGCACGATCATTCACAGCCCACATCATCACACCCATTGCGGCCAGCACCACCAAAATGATGATCCATTTTACAGAATTCGGCAGTTTTTTCATAGAAGATCCTTCAAATTCGTTTTATACTTTATTTTATATTTTCCGCTTTTATTCCGGTCTGCAAAGCTTCCGTGCACATCTGAGCAGCTCTTCGGCCTGCTGGCTGTCCAGCTGCTTCACCCATGCACCGCGCGCTGCTGCGCCCCTCGCCGGTGCTGCCCGCTTCGGCAAAGCTGGCAAGGTCCGAGTCGGTGCGGCTCTGCCAGGGCGAAAAGCCTTCCGGTGCAATGTGGGCTCCCAGACGGCAGTCCAGCACAGCTGTACCGGTGGGCCGCCACGGCCTGCCCAGAAACACCGTGCCCGCCGGGCAGTCGTCCGAAACAAAGTCGCAGTCCCAGAACACAAACCCGAGGCCATCGGCACGGCCCGAGGGAGCCGTGACATAGCTGACGGGCAGGTGATTGTTCACCGTGCGGATGGTGCACTGCTCAAACAGGGCGTCCGCGCCGCCAAAAATAAAATCGATATCTCCCGCGATCTCGCAGTGCCGGTAATACTGGGCCGTCGGGCGGCGGGGCGCAAAGCGGCCCGGGCCAAGGAAGCCATCCTTCTCCCGCTCCTTCTCCGGCAGAGGGGCGCAGAACAGCGTATCCTGATTGCCTAGCAGCCGCACATTCTCAAAGAGGGTGTGAGCGCAGTCCACATAAGCCGCCACGGCCTGCCCCACCTTTGCCCCGGGGCCGGCATCGTTTTCAATGGTCAGGTCCTGCACCCGCAGTTCTGTCCCCCGGAAAAACGCGGTATAGCTGCGGAAGGTGTGAGTGGGTCTGCCGTCCGGGTGCGGCAGCCTGCCGCCGTCGCCCCACACGATGCGGGTGCTTTCCATGCCTGCGCCGATCAGGGTGATATCCTGTTTTTCGCACACCAGCTTTTCGCGGTAAACGCCCGGGCCAATGCGGATCTCTGCTGCGCAGGCATAAGGTACGGCCAGCACCGCTTCGGACACCGAAGCAAAATCGCCGCTGCCATCCTGCGCTACGGTTATGGTAAGCATGTTTCTGTCCTCCCGTTTTGTTTCTATGCTTCCATAGTATACCTTCTCCTCCGTCGAAAATCAACGAAGTTTGTATGAACATCAAACGCATTTTTCCAGCCGCAGCACTGCCGCCGTAATGTCGTCCGGCCTGTCGGTCTTCTGGGCGCGCACGCGGGCCGTTTCCACCAGCGTCTTTGCAACTTTTTCCGGCGCTTCTCCTGCCGCAGCGGAAAGCTCCAGCTGCTTTGCCACCCAGCCCGGACCGTCCACCAGCAGCCCGTCCGAGACCAGCACCGCATAATCGCCCACCGTCAAATGCACCACCCGGCTCTGGCCGTTCACTCCGCCCAGAATGCCCACCGGCAGGCTGGTGTCGCCCACAGCACGCACCCGCCCGCCGTGCACAAGGAAGCCCGGTGCTGCCCCGGCCTTGAACAGCCTTGCCGTACCGGTGTAAAGATCCACGCTGATGAGGTCCAGCGTGGCACCGCTCTCATCCTCACTTTTCAGGGCAAGGGCCACGTTGACCAGCCTTGCCGCCAGCTCTGCGGTAAAGCCCGCCTTGAGCAGCCGGGCCGTCAGCTCGGCGGCAAGGTTGCCATCCACAGCTGCAGGCCTGCCGGTGCCCATGCCGTCGCACAGGATCATCTGCGCCGCTGCCGGGCTGCAGAACTGCTGCACCGCATCGCCGGAAATACTGCCCCGCGCCGCCGCGCCCGCCATGCCGAACACCGCCCGCAGCACAGGCTTTTCACTGAACAGCAGGGTGGTCATTCCCTTGCAGGACAGCACCTGCGGCGCTTCCAACGTGCGGCGGCAGATGCGCCCCACCTCGCGGGCCAGCGCCGCCAGCTCCTGCGCCGAGAACCGGGTGCGCGGCAGCGTGACCGCCGCATGGGTGCGGCCCAGGTCATCCAGCGTGACGGCACACTCCTGCGGCGGAGTGCCAAGCTGCGCAAAAAAGTCCGCCACCCGGCCGGATTTATAGGGTTCCGGGTCGCCCGGACGGCCCAGCTGCTCCCCCAGCACGCCCAGCGCTTCGGCCACCGCGCTGTACTGCTCGGTCAGGGCGGTGCGCATGGCTTCGGCATGGAGGCGGGCCTCCTTGCGGCTGCGGTACAGCGCAAAGGAGCGGTTTGCCGCTGCGCACAGTGCTCCGCCGGGTGGATGCACCGGGATAATTGTCCGGGCAATTGAGCCGTTTCCAGCCCGCCGCTGCTTTCCAGCAGCGGGCGCAGTGCTTCCATGCCCTCCAGCGTGGCGGCATACTCCTGCTTCCAGCAGGTATCCCGCCGCCCGCAGTTAAAACAAAGGGTATCATGTGTGTTGTCAATTACCCAATGGAAATCCTCACACCGGTGCGGCAGCGTTTCGTAGACATCGTTCACGGTCTCTGCCAGCGATGCAAGGCTCTGGGACACCTGTTCCAGCCGGGTGGCCGCTGCACTGTACTGCTGCGGCTGGGCCTGCCCTGCCTGCGGCTTTTCTTCCGGCTCCGGCACAAGCCATGCTGCGGGCATGGCCGCTACGGCCGTGATGCCAATGCAGACGTTCAGCAGATATTGGAACGCGCTCCCGGGCGGCTGCACACAGAGTGCACCGGTCACGCAGCCGCCCGCGTAGGCAGCTACCGTTTCCATGCGCCGTCCGGGTGCCAGCACCGCCGCTGCCGCCGTGGCACAGGCAAGGCCGGATGCCGCAAAGCTGAGGGCCGGGTCTGCCGCGCACAGCGCAGCGCCCAGCACCGCGCAGGCCGCAAGCGCGGCTTTGGCCTGCCCTTTGCTGCATAAATACAGTTCCAGCGCCGCGCAGACAATCACGCCCGGCAGCAGCTGCCACAGCTGCACACTGCCCAGCGCCGCCGCTGCGGCCGCACCCACCAGAAGCATCCCGGCACCCGGCTTTTCGGGCGCGAACTGCCGCAGACAAAAGCCCATGGCTGCGGCCAGCAGGGCATCTGCCGCACTGTAAAGCACCAGCTCTGCCCCGCCGCCGCCAAAGGCAAAGCACAGCGCCACGCCCACCAGCGTGCCGCAGCCCGCCAGTGCCGCCGGGGTCAGTGTTCTGGCACCCATCCACCGCGCTGCCACTGCAGCACCCAGTGCGCACAGCATACAGACACTGCGCAGCGAGAGTGCCCCAAACCCGTGCAGCAGCACACCCAGCGCCGCACCCGCCGCACAGGGGGCAAAGCAGTCCTCTGCAAAGCCCAGCACAAAGCCCAGACCAAAAGGCATCAGCGCACCGTACAGAACGGCCCAGCCGCCTGCAAATCCCACTGCCACCGCCGCCAGCCTGCGCGCTGCCGGGCGCAGCTCTGCCCGCCGTGCCAGTGCTGCCCGCTGTCTGTTCTGCCGCCCGGCCGCTGCCAGACCCATCCGCTCTGTCATAAAAACTCCCCGCTTTCCGGCGGGGCGTTGTGGTTCTGTTCCCCGCGCTTTCTGCATATACTGTAGCGCGGGCGCGCGGCGATTTTTGGCGCGGTGCAGTGTTCTGCCGCAAACCGGCCCAAAGACGCAAAAAGCCCTGCAGCGTTCAAAAATGCTGCAGAGCTTTGTGGTTTTATGGCAAAAATCAGCCGTTCAGCTTTTCAATTGCCGCTTTTACGCGGGCAAGGGTGGTTTCGCGGCCCATCATGCAGGCAAGGTCGGTGCCGCCGCCGGGGGTGCGCTGCTTGCCAGAAAGGGCAATGCCCAGCGGGTACAGCAGCCAGCCGTTCTTCTTGCCCAGCTCCTCAGCCTTGGCCTTGCAGGCATCGAAGACGGCATCGCGATTGCCAAAATCCAGTGCTTCGTCGCTGAGCACAGGCAGCAGGGCTTCCAGTGCCTCCTTGGCGGTCTCCGGGGTGGTCTTCTGCTTCTTGTTGGCGTACATGCTCACATCGTACTCGGGCATCGCATCAAAGAAATCCAGCTGCTCCGGGATCTCGCCCAGCACTTCACAGCGGGGCTGCAGGTTTGCGCACAGCAGCTTTTTGTCGATGGAGGTGTGCACGGCCTTGTCGATCCACGGCTCCGCCTTCTTCTGGAACTCTTCCGGGGACAGGCGGCGGATATATTCCGCGTTGATGGCCCGCAGCTTGAGGGGATCGAAGATGGCCGGAGACTTGGAGATGCCGTCCGGAGACCAGATCTTGACCAGTTCCGGCAGGGAGAAGATCTCCTGCTCGGCATACTCGCCCTTGGGGCTCCAGCCCAGCAGGCAGATGTAGTTCAGCACGGCCTCGGTCAGGTAGCCCTTTGCCACCAGGTCCTGATAGCTGGCATCGCCGTTGCGCTTGGAAAGCTTGTTCTGTGCGTCTTTCATGACCGGCGGGCAGTGGATGTAGGTGGGGATCTCCCAGCCGAACGCCTGGTACAGCAGGTTGTACTTGGGGGTAGAGGACAGATACTCGCTGCCGCGGATCACGTGGGTGATGCCCATGAGGTGATCGTCCACCACGTTGGCAAAGTTGTAGGTGGGCATGCCGTCGGTCTTGATGAGGATCTGGTCGTCCATCTCGCTGTTGTTTACCTCGATGTGGCCGTACACCACATCGTCAAAGCCGGTCACGCCCTCGCGGGGGATCTTTTGGCGGATGACATAGGGCTCTCCGGCGGCAAGACGCTTTTCCACTTCCTCCTTGGGCAGGTCGCGGCAGCAGCCGTCGTAGTGGGTCATCTCACCGTTGGCGCGCTGCTCGGCGTGCAGGGCCTCCAGACGCTCCTCGGTGCAGAAGCAATAGTATGCCTTGCCCTCAGCCACCAGCTGCTCGGCATACTGCTTGAACATGCCCATGCGCTCGCTCTGCACATAGGGGCCGACGGGGCCGCCGATGTCCGGGCCTTCGTCCCACAGCAGGCCGGTCTCCCGCAGGGTGTTGTAGATGACATCCACAGCGCCCTCCACATAGCGGCCCTGGTCGGTATCCTCGATGCGCAGGATGAAGGTGCCGTCCTCGTGCTTGGCCATCAGGTAGGTGTACAGGGCAGTGCGCAGGTTGCCAACGTGCATATAACCCGTGGGCGACGGCGCAAAACGGGTGCGGACTTTATTGCTCGGCATAGAAAAACGCTCCTTTATTCTCATGCAAAAAAATTTGCGGATAGCTATGTTTTATTGTACTGATTCTGCGCAGTTTTGTCAATGCGGGATAACATCATACATTCACATCTAATCCTTTTCCTTTTGTTCGGCTATACTTGAGCTCTGAAAAAAAAAGGGATTATTCAAAATATTGATGAAACTGTTTTTATGGGAGGAAGTCTGATAAAGGAAGAAATTGAAAATGAAAAAAGTCGATTTATTCAACAGAGGCTTATTCAACGATTATGTCAGCTCGGCTTTTTCAAAATGCGGGATGTCGTAACTGAAATTGATTTTTCAACGGAGGAAATTCAACGATACAGTCTGTTTTTGAAGATGCGGATGTGATATACCGGCGGAAATTCTTTTTTCCTTATAGCCCAGCTCCGTAAAACGGGAACGGATGAGCTGTTGAAGAAAGAATTGGCAAAGGGAAAACTGATGATTGGTGAATCGGCAGGTGCGATTATATGCGCTCCAAGCATCCAATATATCGAGCAAATGGATGAAAAGCCGGAGGACTACTCACAAGAAGATGATGCAGGGCTTGATTTGATTGATTTCTATGTTCTTCCGCATTATCTTACAGCACCATTTAAGAAAGTTACCGAGAAAATACTGACTGAGTTTTCGGATTTGAATGCCCAATTTACCCGAGAAAAATATGGTGACTCAAGTTTTCGGATTTTGAATCTATGCCCAATTAACAACCGTCAGGGAATTGTAATTGATGGTGAAGGTTCAAAGGTTATTTGCAAAGACTAATTTGAAAATTCGCGTTTGTGGAGCGAAGCGGAACAATGAAAGCCCCAGTGGGGCTTTTAAGCGACAGAACGGTCTTGCGGCAGCAAGATGGAGGGGCTGCGCCCCGACAAGTTCGCGTTTGCGCAGCGAAGCGGAGCAATGAAAGCCCCAGTGGGGCTTTTAAGTGACAGAACGGTCTTGCGGCAACAAGATGGAGGGGCTTTGCCCCGACAAGTTCGCGTTTGTGGAGCGAAGCGGAACAATAAAAGCCCCAGTGGGGCTTTTAAGTGACAGAACGGTCTTGCGGCAGCAAGATGGAGGGGCCTCACCCTGACAAGTTCGCGTTTGCGCAGCGAAGCGGAACAATAAAGTCCCCAGTGGGGACTTTAAGCGACCGAACGGTCTTGCGGCAGCAAGATGGAGGGGCCTCGCCCCGACAAGTTCCAGTTTGCCGTACAGCGCCAAACAGAGGAAAAGCCCCTGCATTCCAAAAACGGATGCAGGGGCTTTTTTGTTTACTTCAAGATAATTTCGCCGTTTTCATCGGCATCCACCACAAGGGTGCCGCCGGAAGCCAGCGTGCCGTCGATCAGGCGCTCGGCGGCGGGGTCTTCCACGGCTTTGCGAATGACGCGGCGCAAATCGCGCGCACCAAACTTGCCGCCCTGACTCTTTTGCACCAGCGCCTTGAGGGCTGCCGGGGTATAGCTGTATGCGATGCCCTTGGCCTCCATGCCGGGCTTGTACTCGTCCAGCATCAGGGCCGCGATGCCCTCCAGCGTCTGCTGGCTCAGCGGCTTGAAGGCGATCACTTCATCCACGCGGCCAAGGAACTCCGGGCGCAGGAACTGGGCCAGTGCCTTGCGGGTCTTTTCCTCGCTGAGCTGTTCCTCGCTCTTATTGAAGCCAAGCCCACCGGTGCTCTGGTCGCTGCTGCCGGCGTTGGAGGTCATGCAGATGACCGTGTTGGAAAAATCCACCGTGCGGCCCTGCGCATCGTTGATCTTGCCCTCGTCCAGAATCTGCAGCAGAATGTTCATCACGTCCGGGTGCGCCTTTTCGATCTCATCGAACAGCACCACGCTGTAGGGGCGGCGGCGCACCTTCTCGGTGAGCTGACCGGCCTCCTCGTAGCCCACATAGCCCGGAGGCGAACCGATCATGCGGGACACCGCGTATTTTTCCATATACTCGCTCATGTCCAGACGAATGAGCGGGTCCGGGCCGTCGAACAGCTGATTTGCCAGCTGCTTGACCAGCTCGGTCTTGCCCACGCCGGTGGGGCCCACAAAGATGAAGCTTGCGGGACGGCGGCGGCCGGAAAGGTCGGCGCGGCTGCGCTTGATGGCCTGCGCCACCAGATGCACGGCCTCGTCCTGCCCGATGATCTTCTTTTTCAGCTCGCCCTCAAGGTTTGCCAGCTTTGCGAACTCGGTCTCCCGAATTTTGACCGCCGGAATGCCGGTCCACAGCTCGATGACCTTGGCCACATCGTCCATGGTCACCTGGATCTCGCTGGCAGCGGCCTGCTTTGCGGGCAGGTCGGCTTCGAGCTTTGCAATGCGGGTCTTGCGCTCTGCCACACGCTCGTAGTCGATGGGCTCGTTCACATCCGCATTCTCCATCTCGGCTTCTTCCTGCTTGAGGGCATCCAGCTCCTTCTGCATCCCCAGATACTCGGAAATGACCGGGTGGGCCAGATTGCAGCAGGCGCAGGCTTCGTCCAGCAGGTCGATGGCCTTATCGGGCAGGAAGCGGTCGGTGATATAGCGCTCACTCAGGGTGACAGTGGCAGAAAGCACATCGGCAGGCACCTGCACATGATGGTGCTGCTCGTAGTAGTGCTTGATGCCGTTCATCACAGCAAGGGTATCGGCCACGCTGGGCTCCTCCACCCGCACGGGCTGGAAACGGCGTTCCAGCGCCTGATCCTTCTCGATATACTTGCGGTACTCGTTGAAGGTGGTGGCACCGATGACCTGAATTTCACCACGGGAGAGGGCGGGCTTCAGGATATTGCCCGCGTTCATGGCACCCTCACTCTCACCGGCAGAGGTGATGGTGTGGATCTCGTCGATGAACAGGATCACATTGCCTGCGGCCTTCACCTCGCTCAGCAGGCCCTTGACCCGCTGCTCGAACTGGCCGCGGAACTGGGTGCCTGCCACAAGGCTGGTGAGGTCCAGCAGATAGATCTCCTTATCCTTCAGGCCGATGGGCACATCCCCCTTGGCAATGCGCTCCGCAATGCCCTCGGCAATGGCGGTCTTGCCCACACCGGCTTCGCCGATGAGGCAGGGGTTGTTCTTCTGGCGGCGGCTCAAAATCTGGATGGTGCGGTAAATTTCGCGGTCGCGGCCAATGATATCGTCCAGTTTGCCTTCCCGGGCCTTGCGGGTCAGATTCTCGCAATAGGTATCCAGAAATTTGCGCTTAGGCGGCTTTTTGCCGTTTTTGCGGTCGGCCTTTTTGTCGCCATCCTTCTTCTCGCTGCTGGTAAAGCCCAGCGGGAAGGTGGCATTGCTGCCGGGGATCAGATCTTCGTCCATGCTGTCCGGGTCAGCATCCTCGCCGCCGTTCGCCATGTTCATCATCATGGAGAGCGGGTTTGCATCGCCCATCTCCTCCATCATGCTTTCCATGCGGTTCTCCATGTTATCAAGATCCTGATCCGACATGCCGAACTGCTTCATCAGATCGTCCACCGGCTTGATGTGCAGCTCACGGGCGCAGTGCAGGCAGTAGCCCTCCTGCTTCATCTGACCATTGTCCATCCGCTGGATGAAGATGATCGCCGGACGTTTCTGGCATCGAATACAGAGCATAGTTCCTCCTTTATTCAAAACCCTTTACAGGAAAGGGTTGAAGAGATTGAAGATTTTGTAGTAAAGGCTCCTGCTCATCACCGTATCGTTGAGCACATTCAGGTTGCCGCCTGTGATGACGATGATGCCCCACAGGATGCACAGCACCAAATAGATATCCAGCAGCGCCGTGGCACCGCCCACCAGCCAGCCAAGGCCGCGGTTTACCGTGCCAATGACCGGCAGCTTGTTCACAAGGCCCAGCACCGTGACCAGCATACTGACCAGCAGGCGCAAAAGCGCGTAGAACAAGAAGAACAGCACCAGCGTGATCACCGGTGTGAGCAGCGGCTGCAGCACGTTTTCCACAATGGAATCGGCCAGCACCACCGCGTTATCGGCCAGCACAGCGCCAATGGAGCGCTCGCAGGCTGCCACGATGGAAGCGCGGAAAGAAGCAGGCAGGAAGCCCGCATACTTTTCCGCAATGCCGGAAAGGTCTACCGCACCGCCCGCAGCAATGTTTGCTGCGATCTGGGTGCGGAAGCCGCCTGCCAGCATGTGTTCGAACACCCAGCCGGCGCAGACAGCGGAAAGCTCCTTGGCCCCCAGCAGACTGAACAGGTTGCCCACCAGCTGCACAATGGACGAAAGAAAGCCCTTGCGCGCATAGCGCACCACCAGAATGATCCATGCTGCCGTGCATATGATATCAAAAAGAAATGACGGATTCTTGAACATACCTTGTTTTCCCTGTTATTTTTATCACTTTCCCCGCAAGAGTGCTATTTACGCATGATCTTCTCACCCAAAAATCACTGTCCGCTGGAAGCTGTCTGCTCCGGCGGTGTGACCACCTGCACCGTGTTGCCGCTGAGCACCATGATCTGCTTGCCCTCGATCAGTGCCCGGGGCCGGGCCGAAAGCGGCTGGCTCCACTGGAACTCGCCCACACCGTTGAAGCGCTCCACTGTGCTGTCGGTGAGCAGGTAGAAGCCGTCGTTCTTTGCCCGGATGATCTGGCTGGCCGAGAGCACGCTGCCGCTGTAACCCACGGTCAGCTCCCCGTCCAGCAGCACCGCCGTGCTGGTCTGGCCATTGCTCAGCAGCAGGGCCGCACCGTTACTGGTGTTGGACACGCTGACGAGGGTGCCGCCGCCAAAATCGTAGCTGGCGCGTTCGCCTGCGCTGCCGCCGCTCGTGTTGTACAGCACGGCGCGGTTCTCATAAAGCACCAGCAAAAAGCCGTTGGACATCCAGCCCATCCACTGGGGCACACTGTTCTCGGAGCCAAGGCATACCGGGTCGCCCTGCGAGAGGGGCAGTACATAAAGGTTCGTGGTCAGCTGGCCGCCCACCGCCGATACAGCGGCCACGGCAAGGCGGCGGCTGTCCGGCGCAAAGGCCATGCGCAGCGGGGTGCCCTGCTCACTGGTCAGGTTCCACACCAGCTGCTGCTGCATACTGGAATTGTAAACGGTCAGCTTTGCCACGCTGTCGGTGCTGTCGGTCACAACAGCCACCTGTCCGGCATCTGCCACGGCGCACAGCGAGATGGTGCTGTCCATGGTTTTGGTATAAAGGTTCTGGGTGCGGCTTTCCACCCGAAGCTCATTGCCGGAGCGGTTGTACAGCACAAAGCGGGTCTTGCCAGCCGCAATGGCCGGGCGGGCATAGCCGCTCTGGATGCTGTTCAGGCGGGTGCCGCCAAGACTGTATACCACGCAGCTGTCGCCGCCCATCTCCACAAAGCTGCCAGACATCTGCGCCACCGCATCCGGGTCGGTGATGCCGGTCTGCTGCGGCCAGCCTGCGGCTGGTGCCAGCGCGATGACGGCAGTATCCACAAAGTCTTTTGCGCGCGCAATGGAAGACCCCACTGCGCCGGTGGCAAACAGGACAAGGATGGTCAGCACCGCTACGATGATGACGGTGCGGCGGATGCGCCGTGTGCGCACCCGGGCCCGGGCGGCTTCCAGATATTCGACGCGCCCGGCAGAAAGCGGCTCCCCTTCGCTGGAATGGTCGCCGCGGCGAATTTTACTCATAGGTCATTCTCCTTTGTCGTACCGGCCTCGCCCTCTCCGTCATTGCTCACGCAATGCCACCTCTCCCAAAGGGAGAGGCTTTGGCAGTCCACACAAAGTTTATGGTTTTGCCAAGGGCTCTCCCTTTGGGAGAGCTGGACGCGAAGCGGCCTGAGAGGGCGCATCGCCATACTCCACACACTTCAAAAACAGGCCCTTGGCGGGCAGGGTCGGCCCGGCGCGGCTGCGGTCACGGCTTTCCAGAATGGCGGGAATTTCCGCCGGGTCCAGCCGGCCTGCGCCCGCTTCGCACAAAGTGCCCGCCAGAATGCGCACCATGTTGTACAGGTAGCCGTCGGCGGTCACTTCAATGTCGATCTCGTCCCCCTTGCGGGTAACATGACAGTCCGTGATGGTGCGCACGGTATCGCCATGGGCTGCAGCGGAAGAGCCCGCCGCGCACAGGGCCAGAAAATCGTGCCTGCCCACAAACTGCTGTGCCGCCGCCTGCATTCTGGCTTCGTCCAGATGCCGGGGCACCCGGGTGTAATAAGCCGCGTCAAAAGGCGAATCGATGGGGTGGTTGTGGATGCGGTAGAGGTAGGTTTTGGTATGGGCCGCGTACCGGGCGTGGAAATCCTCCGGCACCACCTGCGCGTCCAGCACCCGGATGTCCGGCGGCAGATGCTGGTTGAGCGCCAGCGGGAGCTTTGCCGCCGGGATGCGGGTATCGGCGTGGAAGTTGAGCTTGAAGCCCAGCGCGTGCACCCCTGCATCGGTGCGGCTGCAGCCCTTGATATCGGGGCGGCTGCCCAGCACGGCCTGCAGCGCGTCCTGAAAGGTTTGGGCCACACTGCGGCCATTGGGCTGCACCTGAAAGCCGCAGTAGTTCGTGCCGTCGTAGGCAAGGGTAAGTAAAAAGTTCTGCATGGAACTCCTTCCGTCACGGCTTCGCCGTGCCACCTCCCTCAAAGAGGGGCTATAAGGGAAAGTTTGCGTATCTACTTCCAAAAGGCTATAAAAAAGGCCCCCCTCGAGGGGGCTGTCGCCGAAGGCGACTGGGGGAGTTTTAAAAATTCGGGAACACCAGCCGGGAGGCAAGGATCACTGCAAAGCAGGCGATGCACACGGCAAGGTCGATATAATCCTGCTTTTCGCAGCGCAGCACCTTCAGGCGGGTGCGGCCGTCGCCGCCCCGGTAGCAGCGGCATTCCATGGCCATGGCCAGCTCGTCCGCGCGGCGGAAGGCCGAAATGAACAGCGGGATGAGCACCGGCACCAAGGCTTTTACCCGGTCGGTCATCTTGCCGGTATCCAGCTGGGCACCGCGGGCTTTCTGGGCGTTCATAATTTTATCCGTCTCCTCAATGAGGGTGGGGATGAAGCGCAGGGCAATGCTCATCATCATCGCCAGCTCGTGCACCGGGAAGTGCAGTTTGCCCAAGGGCTTGAGCAGCTGCTCGATGGCATCCGTGAGCACGATGGGGCTGGTGGTGTAGGTGAGCAGGCTGGTGCCCGCGATGAGCGCCATGACGCGCACTGCCATCAGCACAGCATAGCGCACACCCTCGGCATAAATGGTCAAAAACCAGATGTGCACCAGCGGTTCGCCCTCGCCTGACACAAAGAACAGGTTCAGCACTGCTGTGAAGATCACGATGGGCAGGATGGGCTTTAAGCTCTTGAGGATCATTTTGCCGGGAATTTTTGCCACCTTGTACATTGCTGCAAGGAACAGAATGGAAAGGGCAAGGCCCAGCGGATTGGAAGCTGCAAACAGCAGCACGATATAGGCGATGGTCAGCACCAGTTTCAGGCGCGGGTCGAACCGGTGCACAAGGCTGTTGCCCGGGAAGTGCTGGCCAATGGTGATATCTCTCAGCATCCGGCAGCGCCTCCTTCCTTCTTTGCTTCCCGCGGGAGCACAAGGCTCTCGCCTGCCTCCCGGCGGCGCTTGGCCTCCAGGATCATCTTGACCGCATAGGGGATGGTGTACACATCAGCGGGCACATCCACACCCATCTCCCGCAGCTTGAGGAAGATCTTCGTCACCTGCGGCACGGAAAGCCCCAGCTCCAGCAGCTCCGGAGCGCGGGCAAAGACTTTTTCCACCGTGTCGTACATGGCAATTTTCTTGTTGCTCATCACCAGAACGCGGTTGGCGTACTTGGCAATGTCCTCCATGCTGTGGGACACCAGCAGCACAGTGGTGCCGGTCTTTTTGTGGTACTCCTTCACCTCGCTGAGGATGTCGTCCCGTCCCTCCGGGTCAAGGCCCGCAGCAGGCTCGTCCAGCACCAGAATGCGGGGCTTCATGGCCATAACGCCCGCCACGGCCACCCGGCGCTTCTGGCCGCCGGAAAGCTCAAAGGGACTGCGCTCCAGCAGGGCCGGGTCAAGGCCGACAAAATCGGCGGCTTCATGCACGCGGCGGTCGATCTCGGCTTCGTCCAGACCCATGTTCTTGGGGCCGAACGCGATATCTTTATAACAGGTCTCCTCGAACAGCTGGTACTCCGGGTACTGGAACACCAGACCGGTGAGGAAGCGGAAGTCCCGGATCTTCTCCGGATCTTCCCACAGGTCGCGGCCATCGATATAAATTTTGCCGCTGGTAGGCTTGTTCAGGCCGTTCATGTGGGTGATGAGGGTGCTCTTGCCGGAGCCGGTGGCCCCGATGATGCCCACAAAGTCGCCCTCTTCCACCGTAAAGCTCACATCGTCCAGCGCAGTGACCGCATTGGGCATGCCGGGGTTGTAGACGTAGCTCAGATGTTCTACTTTGATGATATCTGCCATTTGCGTCTGCCCCCCTTACTGCAAAAGCTCGTACAGAGCCTGTGCGCATTCGCCGGTGTCGATGATGCCCTCCGGCATCGGGATGCCGGCCTTCACCAGCTCGTCCCGCAGCTCTGCGGCCTGCGGCACATCCAGATGCAGGGAGCGCACCTTCTCGGTCTGGCTGAACACCTCTTTGGGGGTGCCCTCCATCACCACATGGCCCTTGCTCATCACCAGCACACGGTCTGCCTGCGCAGCTTCCTCCATGTAGTGGGTGATGGACACCACGGTGATGCCCATATTCCTGTTCAGGTAGTGGATGGTCTGCATCACCTGCTCACGGCCGCGGGGGTCCAGCATGGCAGTGGATTCATCCAGAATCAGGCAGTCCGGCCGCATGGCAATCACGCCCGCGATGGCAACGCGCTGCTTTTGACCGCCGGAAAGGTTGTGGGGTGCGCGCTCGCGGTACTCATAGATGCCGGCCATCTTCATGGAGTCGTCCACGCGGCGGCGCATCTCTTCGGGCGGCACACCGAGGTTTTCCAGTGCAAAGGCAACGTCTTCCTCCACCACGGTGGCAACGATCTGATTGTCCGGGTTCTGGAACACCATACCCACGGTCTGGCGGATATCATAGATCTTGTCATCGTCTGCGGTGTCCATGCCCTCCACGTAGACCTTGCCGCTCTCCGGCAGCAGGATGGCGTTGAAGTGCTTTGCCAGCGTGGACTTGCCGCAGCCGTTGGCACCCAGCACGGCCACAAATTCGCCGCGCTTTACTTCCGTTGAGACACCGTCCAGTGCGTAAACCGGCTGGTCGCTGTCGTAGCGGAATTTCAGATTTTGTGCTGTTAAAATCGTCTCTTCCATTTGTGTTTCTCTTTCTGGTGGTGCGCCCCTCTGAAAGGGGCTGTACCCCATTCTTGAATCGTATAACCCTCTCAGTCACGGCTGACGCCGTGCCAGATTCCCCTTTTTGTCACCTGCGGTGACATCTTCCCCCGGAGCGGGGGAAGTCTTTCCTCTCAGGGAGGGCTTTTAATCATCTTACCGTAAGCTCTTATAAAGCTCCCCCTTTCGGGGGAGCTGTCGCCGCAAGGCGACTGAGAGGGTTCTTTCCTTACTCTTCCCAGATGGCCGTTGCGCCGCAGGGCACCACGCCGCCGGTGGCAGAGACCGGCAGGCCGATCTCGTCGCAGGAGGTCTCGCCGCCAAAGCGGGGCACCAGCGTGGTCTTGAGCATATATTCCATGACCGCCGGAGACAGGCCGGTGGTGTAGCTGTTCACTGCAAAAAACAGCGGCGTATCGCTCAGCACCTCTTCGCACTGGCTGATGAGGTCGTAGATGCAGTCCTCCAGCTTCCAGATCTCACCGCCGGGGCCGCGCCCGTAGCTGGGCGGGTCCATGATGATGCCGTCGTAGGTGTTGCCGCGGCGTTTTTCGCGGGCAACGAACTTGGCACAGTCGTCCACCAGCCAGCGGATGGGCCGGTCGGCAAGGCCGCTTGCCGCAGCATTGTCCTTACCCCACGCCACGATGCCCTTGGATGCATCCACATGGCAGACGGTGGCACCTGCCGCCGCACAGGCCAGCGTGGCACCGCCGGTGTAGCCGAACAGGTTCAGCACCTTTACCGGGCGGCCTGCGGCACGGATCTTTTTGGCGTACCATGCCCAGTTGACAGCCTGCTCCGGGAACACGCCGGTGTGCTTGAAGCCGGTGGGGCTGACGATGAGGGTGAGCTTATCCTCGCCCTCGCCGCAGCTGATCTTCCACTTTTCGGGCAGACGGCGCTTGTACTCCCACTCGCCGCCGCCCTGATTGGAGCGGTGATAAACAGCATCTGCCTTTGCCCACAGCGGGCTTTGCTTGGGCGTTTTCCACACCACCTGCGGGTCCGGGCGGATGAGGATGGTCTCACCCCAGCGCTCCAGACGGTTGCCGTCGGTGGCATCCAGCAGTTCATAGTCTTTCCAGGTATCTGCAGGGCGCATAGCGTCCTCCCTTCTCTTTTATCCGTTTCTTACTGGCCCAGAATGCGCTTGTTGATCTTATCCACGATGCGGTCGGCGCAGCGGTGGATGGCGTCCAGATCCTGGCCCTCCACCATCACGCGGATCTTCGGCTCGGTGCCGGACACCCGCACCAGCACGCGGCCCATGCCCATGAGCTTCTGCTGCTCGTTCTCAATGAAACCGGCCAGAACTTCGTCCTCTTTGTAGGCTTTTTTCTGGGCGGCGTTGGCGGTCACATTCACCAGCACCTGCGGGTACTGGGCGTAGATGCCGTTCAGCTCGCTCATCTTCTTGCCGCTTTCAGCCAGCAGCTTGAGCAGCTTGCCGGCGGTCAGCTCACCGTCGCCGGTGGTGGAGTGGTGCAGCAGGATAACATGGCCGCTCTGCTCGCCGCCGATGGCAAAACCGTTCTCGCGCATGTTTTCCAGCACGTAGCGGTCGCCCACGGCGGTCTTTTCGGTGTTGATGCCCTGACTCTCCATATATTTGATGAAGCCCAGATTGGACATGACCGTAACCACGGCGGTGTCGCCGTCCAGACGGCCTTTTTCCTTCATGGTCATGGCCAGCAGGGCAATGATCTTGTCGCCGTCCATCTCCTGACCCTTTTCGTCGCAGCCAAGGCAGCGGTCGGCATCGCCGTCAAAGGCAATGCCGCAGTCAAAGCCGCCTTCCACCACGGCCTTTTCCAGATTTTCCAGATGAGTGCTGCCCACACCCTTGTTGATGTTCTGGCCATCCGGTGCAATGCCGAGGAAGGTGCACTTTGCGCCCAGACGGGGGAACAGCTTCTGCGCCACAGCGGCAGAAGCACCGTTTGCACAGTCGATGCAGACCCTCAGGCCGGTCAGGTCGCCGTGGATGGACTCATACAGGTGATCCACATAGTCCTGCAGGCCGTCATCGCGGCGGTACACACGGCCCACCTCGGCACCGGTCTTCAGCTCAATGCCCGCGCAGTCGTTGTCGATGTAGGCCTCGATCTCGTTCTCCACCTCGTCCGGCAGCTTATAGCCGGTACCGGCAAAGATCTTGATGCCGTTGAACTCCATCGGATTGTGGGAGGCAGAGATCACGATGCCGGCATCGGCATTGTATCTGCCCACCAGATAGGCCACAGCGGGCGTGGGCAGAACGCCAAGGGTCTCCACATCCGCACCCACGCTGCACAGACCGGCGGTCAGGGCTGCTTCCAGCATATCGCCGGACTGGCGGGTGTCCTTGCCGATCAGGATGCGCGGACGGTGGCCGGTGCTGCCGGTCAGCACCGCAGCAGCGCCGCGGCCGATCTTCATTGCCAGCTCACAGGTCAGGTCTGCGCCTGCAACACCGCGCACACCATCGGTTCCAAAATATTTTCCCATAATACTACCCCACTTTCTATAGAAAGAAGAACCCTCTCAGTCAATGCCTTGCGGCATTGCCAGCTCCCCCAAAAGGGGGAGCTTTTTGGCATCTTTTGGTTTTTCGCTCATGAAGCTCTCCCTTCGGGAGAGCTGGACGCGAAGCGGCCTGAGAGGGTCAGAACAAACTCTGCTGCCCGTTGTCCTCGGGCGCAGCGGCCTCCGGCGCTTTCAGGCCCAGATGTTCGTAGGCCAGCCGCGTTGCGCAGCGGCCCCGGGGCGTCCGGGTCAGAAAGCCCATCTGCATCAGATACGGCTCACACAGGTCTTCCAGCGTGACGGATTCCTCGCCGAGGGCCGCCGCCAGCGTTTCCAGACCCACCGGGCCGCCGTTGTACATTTCAATGATCGCACGCAGCATACTGCGGTCCAGTTCGTCCAGACCCAGTGCGTCCACGTCCATCCGCTTGAGGCCCATCAGGGCCACATCCCGGTCAATGATGCCGTCGCCCAGCACGGTGGCAAAGTCGCGGATGCGCTTCAAAAAGCGGTTTGCCACGCGGGGCGTGCCGCGGCTGCGCTTGGCCAGCTCGTAAGCGCCTTCCGGCGTGATGGGCTGGTCGAGGATGCCTGCCGAGCGCTGGATGATCTTGCTCAGTTCATCCGGGCTGTACAGCTCCAGCTTGAGCAGCACACCAAAGCGGTCGCGCAGGGGGCCGGTGATCTGGCCTGCACGGGTGGTGGCACCCACCAGCGTGAACCGCGGCAGGTTGATGCGGATGCTCTGGGCGCTGGGGCCTTTGCCGATCATGATATCCAGCGCATAGTCTTCCAGTGCCGGATACAGCACCTCTTCCACCTGACGGGACAGGCGGTGGATCTCGTCGATGAACAGTACATCGCCCTCCTGCAGGTTGGTCAGCAGGGCGGCAAGGTCGCCGGGCTTTTCAATGGCCGGGCCGCTGGTGATGCGGATCTGCACCCCCATCTCGTTGGCGATGATGCCCGCCAGCGTGGTCTTGCCCAGACCCGGCGGGCCGTAGAGCAGGATGTGATCCATGGGCTCCCCGCGCCGCTTGGCGGCTTCAAGTAAATTTTCAGGTTCTGCTTGACCTTTTCCTGCCCGATGTAGTCTTCCAGATGCTGCGGGCGGAGGTTGTTTTTCCTCGCTGTCCGCCGCCGTCATGCCGGGCTGCATCATTTTTTTCGCCGTACAGCGCAGTTTCGTCCTGCATTCTTTACCTCCTGCCTGCCATGCTGCGCAAGGCCAGTTTGATGATCTCTTCCACGGGCAATGCCGCGTCGATCTTGGAAACGGCAAGCGCTGCTTCGCTCTGGCTGTACCCCAGCGACACCAGCGCCGCAATGGCCTGACTGCTGCCCTGAGAAGCCTGTGTGTCGGCGGAAGCACCTGCCACATCCTCCAGCGAGATGCCGTCCACAAAGCCCTTGGCGACCTTATCCTTCAGCTCCAGCACGATGCGCTGTGCAAGCTTCGGCCCCACGCCGGAAGCCGCCTTGAACGCCTTGTGGTCCCCCGCCGAGATCGCCAGCGCCACGCGCTCCGGCTCCATCACGCTCAGGATGGCAAGGCCCACCTTAGGCCCCCCACGCCGGACACGGCGGTCAGCATCTCAAAGCAGGCCTGCTGCTCCTCGGTGGCAAAGCCGTAAAGGCTCACGTCGTTCTCGGTGACGCTCATCACGGTATAAATGGTGGCTTCCTTGCCCACGCCGGGCAAGGCCCCGGCCACGCTGGCCGGGCACTGGGCATAGTAGCCTACACCGCCGCAGCTGAGCACCACCGCATTCATGCTTTTTTTGACGATTTTTCCTGTCAGACAGTAGATCATAGCGTGTTCTCTTTCCTAAACAAACCTGACTTTTATCAGCATCCTTGCCCTCTCCGTCATTGCTGCGCAATGCCACCTTTTTTCCCTTTTTGTCGCTCACGCGACATCTTCCCCGACCGGGGAAGTCATTCAAAGTGAGAGGCTTTGGCAGTCCACGCAAAGCCAATGGTTTTGCCAAGGGCTCCCCCTTTGGGGGAGCTGGCGAACAAAGTGAGCCTGAGAGGGCGAGCCTGTCAATCTTAAATCGGCCCGGCCACACGGCGGACAAAGCGGTTGAGCTGGTTGCCGTTGGTGTGGCAGAAGGTGATGGCCATTGCCAGTGCATCGGCGGTATCGTCCGGCTTTGGCACGGCGGGCAGATGCAGCAGCACGCGGGTCATCTCCTGCACCTGCTTTTTCACGGCCTTGCCGTAACCGGTAACAGCCTGCTTGACCTGCATGGGGGTGTACTCGTAGATGGGCAGGCCTGCCTGCGCTGCCGCCAGCAGGATCACGCCGCGGGCTTCTGCCACGCCGATGACCGTGGTCTGATTGTGCTGGTAGAACAGCTTTTCGATGGCAAGCACCTCGGGCCGGGTGCGCTCGATCACCTCTTTGATGCCTGCATACACCTCGTCCAGACGGCGCTCGAACGGCACGCCCGCGTCGGTGCACACTGCACCGAAGTCCACCGGCGCAAAACGGTTGCCTGCATATTCCACAACGCCCCAGCCCACGATCGCATAGCCGGGGTCGATGCCCAAAACTCTCATGCTGCAAATACCTTCCGATACTATTCCTATTATAA